>OMNT01001099.1_pt1 | contig 26369 bp, 36 predicted proteins | sample 1672551 | NCBI WGS metagenome assembly OMNT01 (sample SAMEA3136698, study PRJEB25190) | human gut metagenome | reverse complement strand
GCGCCTCCCCGTAATTCTTGTTCGCACTGGAAACTGCTTCCGCCTCAGTCATCAGCCCGTCCATGATCGGGGCCGAGACGGCTTCCTCTGTTTCCACCGCAGCCGCTACATTGACGGCATCCTCTTCCAGAGTCACGCCCGTCCGCGCATACTGCCAATTGAGGTAGACCGCCACAACAAGCGCCGCCGCCAGTGTGATGGCAGTCGCTTTTCGGGTATTTTTCGAAATGGCTCTCATGAAAATGCTCCTCCTTCTCTCAGCATCGCAAAGGCCGGTCAGCTCCGGCGCTGTGCTACAACGATCCGGTTTGCGGAAAGGTCCAGCAGCGCCCGCACAAGCTCTGTGATCTGTGCAGCCACCCGGATATCGCCCCCGCCGTCGCAGACGACCGCAGCGCCGCAGACCTGCGGCAGATAGATCGTCTGTGCCAGCGCCGTGCCGTCCTCCAGCAGAACGTGTGTCTCCTGACTCTGGGTCTGTCCCGACTGCGTGTCCGTCGCATATACCGTTTCCTCCCCGCTTTCCAGTGTGATCATTACCGTCGTCGTTCCCGCCCCGTCGATCTGCTCGATCAATTCCTGAAGCTGTTCCTCCAACTGTTCCCGGTAAGCCGTTTCGTCTGCCGGAGCCAAGACGGGCTCCTTCACCGCGTTTGTGGGCAGCAGCTCGGAAAGCAGCAGCAGGATCATCGCCGCTGCCCCAAGTACCACCGCAAGCTTTGTGCGGTTCTGCTTTTCCAGCAGCGAGCGAAGTGTAAAGGCCCCGGTCTTCTCCTGTCCTTCTTTCATAGCTGTGTCTCCCCGCCGGGGGCATTCCATTCCGGTCTGACCCCCAGCGCTTCTTCCACGATCTTCTCCACCGCTTGCTGCTGCTCCGGGGTGCAGTCTGCTGCGGGCGTTACCGTAACGGAATCGACCGTAACGCTATCCGATGCGGAACGCAGGGAAAGCGCGACCCCGGCAGAGACGCCAGCCTCCCGCCGGAAGCGCTCTTCCAAGTCCTGCTCCAACTGCGTTTGTGTCTGAGCCAATGCAGCCTGTTCCCACGTTCCAAGCTCGACCGAAGAAACTGTGGGAAGCGAAAACACGTTGCCTTCCGCCTTGAGCTGTGGAAGCACATGAAGCGCCGCTGCTAAAATATATAGCCCTGCCACCACTTTTATCCCCCGCCGGGCCCAGCCGCTCTCTGTAATTTGTGCCACCAGTTCCGCGCAGATACACGCCGTGCAGAAAACCGCCATCGCCGCCTTGAGTCCATGCACCTCATCCACCTCCTACCACAAACAGCAAAGCCGTCCCGACTACGGCCAGCCCCGCAAACAGAGCCGTGACCGCCATCATGCAGCGCACCGCTTCGGCAAAGCAGCCAAGCAGCTCCTGCCCCCGTGCATTTCCGGTCAGGGAGCAGAGGACCCCGCAGCCGGAGAGCAGCCCAAGCTGCACCAGCATTCCCAGATAGACCGGAATAAATTCCGCCGCGATCGTCAGGAGCGCCGCCAGCCCCAGCCCGCTTTTCAAAAGCTGGACACTGGCCAGCACCGCCTCCGAAGCGTCGCTCAGCGTTTCGCCCACGATGGGGATGGTTCCCGTCAGGAGCTGGCCTGTGCGCAGGGCTGCGCGGTCAAGCTGCCACGCCGAAAGCCGTTGCAGCCCCAAGAGCGCCGCCAGAAGTTTGCCCGCCCAGCGAAGGAGCTTCTGCAAAAAGCCGCCCAAGGCTCTGCAAAAGCCAGAAAGACCCGCTTCGGTGCTGACACAGCACGCCATGCTCAGCGCGAGGTAACATTGCAGCAGCGGCGGGACCACGGCCGCCAACCCCTGCGCCAGAAAACAGAGCAGCGTCAGGAAAAAGCCGCTGGCCGATGCTCCGGCCGCGCTCTCGCCGCCCAGCGTCAGAACCCCCGCATATACGGGCAGGAACCCCAGAAGAAAGCGGTTCCAGCTTTCGATCTGCACACAGAACTCGTCCGACAGCGCGACAAGCTTTTCCCACAGCAGCACCCCGCAGCCGCCCGCACAGACAAGGTCCAGCAGGGTCCCATCCGCGCGTTCCCCCAGCAGCAGGGCGATCACCGCGCTCAGGATCAGAAACAGCAGCACCTGCGCATAGCCGCCGACCGCCTCCCGCAGCACGTCCCCCAGCTCCGCCGGGAAAAAGCCGCGCAAGGTCTTGAGCGGATGATCCACCAGCTCGGTGGGCGATACCGGGCTTTGCTCCAGATACGGCCCCCAGAGGTCACCCCCCGGAAGCAGAGTATAGAGTTCCTTCATCCTGTCATGCTCCCGATCCGCTGTAATATTTCCTCCAGCAGAGGCCATGCCGCCGCCAGCACCAGACACCGCCCCGCAAGCCCCACGCACCACGCCAGAGAATCCGCTCCCGCTTCCTCGCAGAGAGTGCGGGTGTAATCCGTGAGCAGAAAAATGACTGCGCTCCGGAGAAGGCAGGAAAAGGCCGTGCCTCCCGCCTGTTCCCCCAAACGCGCTACGCCAAGCAGGACGGACCGGAACGCCGCTCCCACCCGCACCAGAATCACCAGCGCTGCCGCCAGCGAAAGGAACAGCGCGTAGGACGGGACACTGCGCTTCAGCGCCGTATAGAGCAGCGCCGCCAGCAGCGTGATGCCAAAGACCGCCGTGAGCGTGTTCATAAGGAAAATAGTGATTTGATGGTCACAAACAGGACGCTGATCTGTTTGACCAGAATCGACAGTACGACCACAAGCCCCGCAAGGGTGGTCATCATCGCCTGATCCTCCCGCCCGGAACGGATCAGAAGCTGGTTCAGCACCGCCACGATGATGCCGATGGCCGCAATCTTGAAGATCAGATCGATTTCCATCTTCGTTATCCTTTCAAAGCAGCAGAATGGCCGCCGCCAGCCCCACAGAAAGACCCATTTTATGCGCCAGCTCCATTGTAACGTTCAGGCGCGGCGTAAGGTCATCCCGGAACGTTTCGAACTGCGTGATGTACAGCGCAAGCCGCTGGCATTCCTGCTGCGCTTCCGCACGGCCAAGGCCCGCCATGCAGTTTTGGAACGCGGCCTTTTCCCGCCGGGATAACTGCGGGAACGGTTCCAACTCCTGCAGGGACCCGGCAGCTTGTCCGACCAGACCTTCCCGCTGCAAGCGAACAAATAAAGAAGCCAGATCTGCCCGGCGGAACTCGATCTCCCGGCGGATGCGGTCAAGTAATTCGATGGTTCTTTGAAGCGCCCGCTGATGCTCGGATGTCCGCACGCAGATGCTGTCCCCGACACACCAGCCGCAGAGCACAAGGCAGAGCGCCCCAAATCCGCGCAGACTGCTTCCGCTCATAAAAACCGGACCTCCCGGATCTGGCCCGGCGCCGTCCGGCCTTGGAGCCAGACCAGAACCTTCACCGCGCCGCGGGCTTGCAAAGCCTGTACCTGCGGTCGGCCGACCGCTTCTTCCGGGGTCCCAGCGTGAAGGGTAGCAACGAAATCCACACCGCTGAACATGCCTTGTTCCAGCGCGGAAACCTCTTCCATGCCGCCCAGCTCGTCCAACAGCAAAACCTGCGGCGAGAGGGTCCGCAGCGCCATCTGCACAGCCTGTCCCTTCGGGATGCCGGAAATGACGTCCAGTGCCTCGCCGGGGAAAGTCCGCCGGGGCATTCCGGCAAACAGCTCCCGCCGTTCGTCGATGACGGAGACGAGCTTTTTCTGCCGGGCAAGCTCCTGCGCCATGCTCCGCAGCACCGTCGTCTTGCCGCTGCCCGGTTCGCCGACAAGAAGCATCCCGATGAAATGTTCCTGCAATGCGGCGCGCAGCTCTTCGGGAAGGTCGATCGTTTTTTCCCGCGCGATGCGGAGGTTCACTGAGGTCAGCTCCTGCAGCACGATGCCCTGTTCCGCCGTCTGCAAAAACTGCCCGCCCAGACCGGCCCGGCACCCGGACGCAAGGGTGACATACCCCTGCGCGATCTCCGTCTGGTGGGTGTGGACCGAACCGCCGCAAAGGGTGAAGAGGATCTCTTCCATCTGCGGCGGGGTCAGGCGAAGCGTTTGCAGCGCCTTTCCTTCCCGTCCCAGTTCCTGCGGGGCATATACCGCACCGCGCACCGTAAACATCGGCGTACACCCCACCCGCAGCCGCACTTCCTGTACCTGCGGCGCAAGCGTACTTGGCAGCTCCAGCAGCGGACGCGCCAGCCAGCTCGGCAGAGCTTGAATCACCTGATCATACTCGTCCATCTTCCGTTTCTCCTTCCGCGTCTCTTGCCATCACTTTATGCGGCAGGGCGGAAAGTAGAACCACCCACGCAAAAAGCCCGCACAGCGGCAGTTGCTGTACGGGCTTATAAGATCGGACTCTATGGAATTATGCTTCGGGGGTCGGTTCATCGTCACGTAGCATGGCGAGGAACTCTTTCTCCGTCAGCACCGGGATACCCAGCGCCTGTGCCTTGGTGAGCTTAGACCCGGCCGCCGTTCCGGCCACGACATAGGCCGTCTTTTTGGAGACGGAACCGCTGGCCTTGCCGCCGTTTTTCACGATCAGAGCTTCGGCCTCATTGCGGGAGAGCGTTTCCAGCGTGCCGGTCACTACCAGCGTTTTGCCCGCCAGCTTATCGCCCTTGGGCTCACCCTTCCACTGCATGTTCAGCCCGGCATCTGCCAGCCGATGAATCAGGTCGGTGGTGCCGTCCTTCGCAAAGAACTCGGTCACGCTCTGAGCCATCACACCGCCGAAGCCGTCGATCTCACTGATCTGCTCTTCGGTGGCTTCGCGGATGGCTTCCAGCGAACCGAAATGTTCTGCCAGCAGAGCCGCTGCCTTATCGCCGATATTTCGGATGCCGAAACCAAACAACAGCTTATCCAGATTGTTCTGCTTGGAGTTTTCGATGGCTTGCAGCAGGTTGGTGGCGCTCTTTTCCTTGAATTTTTCCAGCGTCAGCATCTGTTCCAGCGTCAAATCGTAAAGGTCCGCCGCCGAATGCACCAGCCCTTTTTCGACCAGCTGGGCCGCCACAGCGGCGCCAAGGCCGTCGATGTCCATGGCGTCGCGGGAGGCAAAATGGATGATGTTCCGCAGCGACTGCGCCGGGCACTCCGGGTTGACGCACCGCAGCGCCGCCTCGTCTTCCAGATGCACCACCGGCGCGCCGCAGGAGGGGCAGACTTCCGGCATTTGATAAGGCTGTGCCTCTGCTTCGTGGCGGGTCACGCCGATGACTTCCGGGATGATATCGCCCGCCTTGCGCACCTGAATGGTATCCCCGATGCAAAGGCCGAGCTGACGGATGAAATCCTCATTGTGCAGGGTGGCGCGGGCGACCGTTGTGCCCGCCAGAAAGACCGGGTCAAAACAGGCCGTGGGGGTCAGCACGCCGGTGCGGCCCACGGCAACTTCGATGCTGCGCAGGGTCGTCTCCTTGACTTCCGGCGGGTACTTGAACGCGATGGCCCAGCGCGGGAATTTATTGGTCGAACCCATCCGGTCACGCTGTGCAAAATCGTTCACCTTGATCACGGCACCGTCCATGTCAAAGTCGAGGGTCGAACGGCTCTGGCCGATCTGCTCGATCTCTGCAATGGCGGTTTCGATGTCGTGCACCACATGGTAGCGGGGCGAGACCGGCAGCCCAAGGCTCTTGAGGTAATCCAGACTTTCGGCGTGGGTCGTCAGCTCCTTGCCGCGGATCTGCTGAACGTTGAACACAAAGATGGACAGGCCGCGGCTCCCGGTGATCTTGGCGTCTTTCTGGCGCAGCGACCCGGCGGCCGCATTGCGCGGGTTTTTGAACGGTGCCGCGCCCTGCAGCTCCTGCTCAGCGCACAGGTGCCGGAAGGCCTCGTGGGGCATATATACCTCACCGCGCACTTCCAGAAATTCCGGTGCGTTTTTGAGCTGTTTCGGGATGCGCTTGATGGCCTTAACGTTGGCGGTCACATCCTCGCCGACCACGCCATCGCCGCGGGTCGAAGCCCGCACCAGCATTCCATTCTCGTACTCCAAGCTGCAGGAAAGGCCGTCGATCTTGATCTCGACCACATATTCCGGTTCCACGCCCGCTTCCCGCACCCGGCGGTCAAAGTCACGCAATTCCTCAAACGAAAATGCGTCCAGCAGACTCTCCATCTTGACGGCGTGCGTGACCTTAGCAAACCGTCCGCTAGGGGTGCCGCCGACGTGCTGGGTCGGCGAAGTCGGCGTGACCAACTCTGGGAACTGCGCTTCCAGTTCCTTCAGCTCCCGCGTCAGGGCATCGTATTCAAAATCCTCCAGTTCAGGGGCGTCCTGATCGTAGTATAATCGGTTGTTCTTTTCGATCACGGTGCGCAGCTCTTCCACGCGCTTTTTTGCTTGCTCCAGTTCCAAATGGTCCACTCTCCTTTATCCTCTTTATTATACCACACCACGATCCTTCCTTCGAGGGATTTTTTAAACCGCCGCATCGCGATGTTTGGCGCATTTCTGCTGTATACAAATTGTATTTTTGCCGTTTTCGCAGATTGTTGAGTTTCCTAAATCCAGTCCAGCTTCGGTTTTCTCTCAATTTACTCCTTGTTTTATTTTTAAAGTTTCAATCGTTGTGCCGTTCTTTTCAGAACATAGGATTTTACAAATTGCTTTGCAGGATCTTCTGGATCTCCGGCAGATCTTTTGCAAAACAGATACCCTTCTGCCGTTCCTTAGAGGACAGGCCCAGCTGGATCATATGATCCAGCAGCATCCGCAGCCCGGTATAGTAGCCGTCCAGATCGTACAGGATGCAGGGGGCTTCCAAGTGCTTGAGCGACACCTTGGACATCACCTCCGCGATCTCTTCCAGTGTCCCGGTGCCGCCGGGGAACGCAATGAAAGCATCCCCCAGCTCGATCATCTTCGTCTTGCGCTCCGTCATGTCCTTCGTGACGATCAAATCGGTCAAGCCGTCGTGCTGCAGCTCCCCCTTCACGAAGAACTCCGGCTCCACGCCGGTCACCTCGCCGCCCGCTGCGAGGACACTGTCGGCCAGCACCCCCATCAGGCCGCAGCGGGAGCCGCCATAGATCAGCGCGTTTCCGCTCTCCCCGATCCATTTGCCCAGTTCCTGCACCGCCGTTTTCAGTGCCGGGTCCGTTCCCTCGTTTGCCCCAAGATAAACCGTAATGTTCATCGTTTTTCCTTTCTTCGCATGGAGTCCTACAAAAAAGGAGCCATCCTCTTAAAAAGGACAGCTCCTTCAGAAGCCTATGAAACAATCAGATGCTGATCGTATTGGCAAGACATCCTTTCATCAGAAACTCATCGTACCATCGTAAAAATACGTTCGTTTTGCACGCTCAATATCAGTCCGTTTTTTGTCTCGTCAAGTCCATCTGCTGCTCGGTTGCGTTCCCTAAATTTTTCTGCAACGTAGGATGTTGCCCCTATTCATTTATCAAGTCCCATTCATCCGGCATCCAGTCATGCACTCTTGTTGCATTTCTGCCCGAACGCCCTAAATTATACCACACTCGCTCAAAAAAGAAAACACCCTGTCAAAACTGCGTTTCTTTCCGAACTGTTCATCGGAAATATCAGTCTGACAGGGTGTTTTCTTCCATTTTGAAATTTTACTTGCTGCTCTTCCCCTGCATCTGGTCAAGCAGTTCGTCTGCTCGGATGGCTTCCGGCGTGAACGAGTTGTTCTCCCACCAGTTCACGAGGGCCACAACCACCGTGATGATCGTCGTCACGAGCTGATTGACCGTTTCATTGTCGATGGGGATCACGCTGTGGCCTCCCGCGCTGAGCAGCTGATTGATAAGCGCCAGAGCCAGACAGATGGTTCGCACGATGGTCGCCGTCGATACTTTCTTGTCCATTTTGAAATCCTCCGTTATGCGTTGTGAATGGGTAACGCCTTGGCGCGGTTGTACAATTCTGTTCCGGTGCCGTTTCCGCCCATCACATGATAGGTCTTGTACAGGTAGCCAAGATTCCGCAGTCCGTCCTGTGTGACGTATCCCAATTCGATGAATCGGTAACATTCGCTGTAGATGCGGTCGTGCAGCAGTGCCAATACCGCGTTCCAGAGGGCCTTGATCTTCGGCAGCGCCGCGAGAATGCCTGCGCCGATCAGGGTGCAGACCCATTGGGCCCAGTATTCTACGAGAATATGCCACATCGGGGTCACACCTCCTTCATCCGGCTCAGACCCGCCCGCTGGATGATGGCCGGGTAGTCCTTGTAGGCATGGCTCAGGTCCACAGGGCCGCTCACACCGGGAATCTTGCCCTTGTTGGTGTACTGCCACATGCCGTGCTTGCGGGAGGGCCGCTTCGAGCGGTAGTCGGCGATCCACAGGTCAAAGTCGGTCAGCTCGTGCATTGCAAGGGCGGTGTCGGCGAAGTTCGTGTAGGTGTACACCATAGCGTACAGCCCCCACTTTTCGATCTGCTTTGCCTCCATTTTGATGAGCTGGGCAAGGCTTTCGGGACTCAGCGCTTTCAGGAAGGGGTCTTCTACGTCCACCGCGATGGGCAGAGTGAAGGTCTTCCCTTCCAGCGCGACTTTCAGCTTCGCCAGCTCTTTTGTAGCATAGTCGATGGTGGTTCCCTTCGTGTAATAGTACGCCCCTACCGGCAGCCCGGCTTCCACGCAGCCCCAGTAGTTTTTCTCGAAGGTTGGATCGATGTAGATGCCGCCGTATGCTGTGCTGGTCGAAACTGTCCGCAGCATCACGCCGTCGATTTTACCGCTGGCCTTGACTTTCTTCCAGTCGATGTTTCCCTGCCAACGGGAAACGTCCATGATTTCAGGCATGGTCTGCCTCCTTACTTTTCTTTCTTGCACTGCATGATCTCGTTCCGCTTCTCCTCAGTGATGACGCCCTTGCGCACGTAAATTTTCAGCATGGCCTCCGAGATACGGCCCTGTACCCAGCGTTCTTTCAGTGTTTCAATGTTCATATCAGTTTCCTCCCTTAATTTTCATCCGGCATATTCATCACCACGAGGTCTTCCAGTGCGTCCGCGATGCGGGTTTGGTCGTCCACGGTGTTGGAGACGGGCGGGTTGTCCTCGAAGTCCTCGATGGCGGCCAGATATTCTTCGTCGGTGGTGCAATTGCTGAAATCGCAGCCCGCCTTCCGCATCATGTCCACATAATCGTCAAAGACAAGGGCGACGCTGCCGTTGATGACGCCGCCGCCCACGATCATCTTGGCCATGCGGGCCCAAGGGTAGCGGTTGAGCCACTGCTCTGCGGTCAGGGTCTCACCCACCGGGGTGATGACGTCAGATTTGTTGTCGTAAATTTTGTAACGTGCCATTTTGATTTTTCCTCCTGCGTCAGTCAATGGTGTAGACGTCTACAATATCTTTGTCGGAAGTACCTCCGGATGAAGAAGAGATTCCACCTGCAAAGAGTACATAGTTTCCAATAACAGCAGCGGCCCCATCGGATCTTTCATCGCTTAGTGGTGCCATCATAAAGCATGTCAGTGAGTCGTTGTAGGCTACTACATAATACTTGTCAGCAAAGATAGCGTAATTTTCAGACGAGGCTGCGGCCATTTCATATGAGTCTCGGTTAGGAACTGTAACGCTTCTCTTTGTAAGGGACGCGTCATAAGCGTTGATCGTAAATGGCGGAAGAGCAGCGACACCAACCCGAAATAGCACATACGACGATCCGATAGATGCGCTGCACCGCACTGAATCAATACCACTATCTATTGCTGTAACGGATATCCGCGTCAAAGAGGCATTATACGCATCAACATCGGCACAATAACTAGGGTTTAATAGAGTGCCCGCAACACCTCCGGCAAAGAGCGCATAGTTGCCGACTTTGCCGCCACAAACAGCACGCTTTGCCTTGGATAGTGTAATGCTGCTCAGAGTTAAGGAACTATTGATCGTGTTTATTGTACTAACTGGCTTTTTTGCACCAAACCGCGGAATCAAGCTTCCTCCGGCAAAGAGCGCATAGTTGCCAACGTTGGCAACTCCTTTGCCAGTACGGGCTTCTACAGTCGTGCCAATGTTGTTACTTATTTTTGTCAGGGAGTTATTATAAATGACATAACTATCCGCGACATAATCAAGAACTGAATTGCTGAGATCATTTGTAGCGATGATTGCATACTGTCCTACGGATGTGGCGATGTGCACTCCATACTTTTCGAGACCAGCGGGTTTTGTTCGCGTAAGGCTTCGATTGTATGCGTCTACAACATTACTGTAATTGCCATTATTCCCTCCTGCAAAAAGCGCATAACCTCCGATTGCAGTGGCGGTAAGCTCGCGTCTTGCCTCACTCAGCGCCGTTGCCCTTCCGTAGTACCTCAGCTCGCCGCCGCTCCAGAAGGCTCTTGCTTTGCCGTCTACGCCGACGTAGGCCTTTTTGATCTTCCGCGCCTTGTCATTGACGCTGACGTAGCCTTTCTTTGCTTTCCGGGTCTTGCCGCCGACTTCGGCGTATAGTTTCTTTGCCATAGCAGCCCCCTCACTCGTACACGATCAGAATTTTCCCGGTGGCGAGAGGGCTTCCCGCGCCGGGGTCGCTGGTCTGGAGGATGTACTTGCTGACCTGCGCATCCAGATTGGTTTTGTCTTCGGCGCTCATCAGCCCCGCCTTGCTGGTCGTTGCGTTGCCGTAGGTCGTGTCCTGTTGGGGCGGAGTGTAACCGAGCGCGTTGATGACCTGCTGCTTCGTCGGGTCCGGGGCCTTCGTCAGGAATTTCTTGTTTGCTTCTTCTTTTGTGTAGTAACTCGCCGGGTCCATGCCGGAGCCGACGACCATGGGGCCTAATGCCATCGTTCCTTCCTCCTATCGTACGATGTAATACGTTGCCGTGATAGCAGCGGTGGGCACATATTGTGCGCGGATGCGCAATTTTCCTGCGAGCGACTCGCTGACCGTGCAGATACCCGCTGCCTTGGCCGCTGCGCTGGGCGGAACAATGACACAGACCACATCATCTGCCGTCAGTCCGGAAATGACGATGTCCACATACTTAGGAAACGTCGAATTGTCTGACATCCACCCGCTTGCCGGAATCGTCAGGCTCTGCACGGCCACCTTGTCGGCTTTCTTTCCCGACAGCTCCGTGACAGTCTTGCTGACGGAATCGGACAGTTCCGAGATCTTCGCCATGCACTTAGCGTGCAGCTGTTCGAGCTGCGCAAGCGAGAGCACCGGCTTTTTCGTGTCAGCCATTTTGAAATCTCCCTTCTGCTCAGCCGCCGTAGACTTCCTTGATGAGGGCCGCCACCTCTTCGTCGGTGGCCATCCGCACGTTGGCAAGGTCGATGCTGTCCAGCTTGGCCTTGTCTGCCTTGCTCATACGGCCGTCCTGCGTGGAAGACGCCAGCGGGTAGGTGGTATCCTGCGCCGGGATGCCCAGCGCGGTGATGTCCTCCTTCGTGACCGCCACCGCGTCGCTCACATGGCCGCTGGCATCCACGGTGATCTTGTACAGTCCGCTGGCCCGCACAGTGTAGGTGGGATGAACGTACTTGTTCGCGCCCTCAGCGATGCCGTCCAGCTTGGTCTTGTAAGCATTCGTGAAATCGTGGGTGCTCAGGCCTTTGCCGATCTCCTTGTCCACCTTGCCGGAAATATCCACAAAGCCTGCCAGCACGTCCCACTTGTAGGCGTTTTCCATTTTGATGCAGACAACATTGGTGTCCTTCGGGTAGGTGCTGCCTGCGCCCTCCACGAAGCTCGTGTTGGTCGTGAAAGCGTCCGTCACATTGTAGACATTGCCGAGGATGCTTTCGCCCAGTGCCGGGAGGTTTGCAAAGATCAGGGAACCAGCGGGTTTATACACCGCGCTGATCTTCGCGTTGACCTCTTCCTTGGTGTAGGCGTCCCCGATGCCGTAGCCGCTCAGAGTCGTTGATTTCACGGCCTTTTCGTTCAGGATGGCGATCAGGGCCTGATCGAGGTCGCCCTGCGAGACCTGCGCCTTGTAGGCCATCTGGGCCAGTCCTTTGACCGAGACATCCACCCCGTTCACTTGTATGGTGCCGTCTGCCGCCCCGGTGGTCACAAGAATGTCCACCATCTTCTGTACGATGGCCAGCGCTTTGCCGTTGACCTTCACACCTTCCAGCACGTTTGCCTGCGGGCCGACCTTCTCGATGGTTTCCAGCCGTCCGGTAAGGTTGTCTGAGATCTCTTTGTTCTTTGCGGCGATCTTCTGCAATTGCTCGAGCGACGCCAATACGGTTTCTGCCATAATTATTCCTCCTCATCAAGAGCCGTAGATTTGCTTTATCACGGCATCAAATTCTTTGTCCGATGCCACTCTGGAGGTCACGCTGCCTGCGCTGGAAACGTTCAGACCGTCGCCAATCATCACAAGGCCCAGCTCCGTTCTCGTGGCCGGAGTGTTCACCGGTTCCTCCTTCTTCAGGAGCGAAACGTTTACATCGATGTTTTTCTGCGGCGCGGTGTACGCAAAGAACCGCAGACAGCCGGTCTTCGTCTCCATCACGGTGGCAAGGCCCGCTTTCTCCGCTTCCTCGAACTCCGAAAGGCTCGTCAGGCCCATGGGGATCAGGGCCGGGGTGCATTCCTCTACCGGGATATCACAGTAGTACGGGTAGACCCCAAAAGCGCTCTCCCCCTTCACCCAGCTTCCGGTGGGCAGGGTCAGCTCGTAGTTCAGGGTGCCTACACCGTAGAGCGTCAGCAAAAGCTGTACATCGCCTGTCGGGATCAGGATAGAGAACAGCCGCACGCAGCCATTCCGGGTCTCAATGCCCGCCGCGACGCCCGCCGTTACTGCCTCCACATGGGTCTCCAGACTCGTAGTGCAGAAGGGGGTGTACCGATCCGTCAGCTCTGCCACTTCAATGTCGCAGTAATACCGGTACGGTCCGATCGCTTCTTCCAGCGGCTTCCATGCGGTTTGCAGGGCCGTCAGGTTGTAGGTCTTGTAGTAGCCTCCGCTGTAGTCGTTCCGGGCATCGTTGATCGCGTCTTTCGCCTTTTCGGAGTAGCTCTTGGCACTTTCCTCGCTGCCCTTCGCGTTCTCAGCGCTCTTCTTAGCGTTTTCCTCGCTGATCTTTGCCTCCGCCGCCGAGTCCGCAGCCTTTCCGGCGCTTTTTTCCGCCGCCTCTTTGCTGGCTTTCGCGTTCTGTTCGCTCTTCTTTGCTGCCTCTTCGGATGCTTTGGCTCCGCTCGCCGCGTCAATGGCCTGTTTGGTCAATTTCACGCAGGTCTCGCCTAACAGTGCCAGCCATTCTCGTACTTCGCGCCCGTATAAGGCATTCCGGATGCCGGACGCGATCTGCTCCATAGTAAATGCCATTTTGAAAAATCTCCTATCACCCGTTCAGATGTGCCAGCACGCCCCGCAGACTCAGCTTTCCTTCCTTCGCCTTCTTTTCCGTGGCCTTCTGCTGGTCGCTCAGCTTCTTGGGTGCGAACCCGAAATGGAATTCCTTCCGGTCTGGCTGGTCGATGGTATTCACTACCTTCGTGCAGACATACCACCCGTCAATGCCGTGGGGTTCCGAGATGACATGGGTCTTGCCCAGCAGTTCCAGCCGCCCGACCTGATATCCGCCCACGTCCGCCAGATCGATGGCCTCCACGTCCAGTTCCGGTTCCACGTCGTGCGGATACTTGTTCAGTTCCTCTTTGCAGAGCTTGTTCAACTCCGCCTCGGTGTTGCCCTCGTCTGTCACGAGCCATTTGGTGTGATATACTGAACTCGACAAATCGGAATTTGTCTTGACTTTATAAATTTCCCCGCCTGATTTGCCCCGTTCATTGTCCAGATAGTACATATAGCAGTGGTCACAGCCCTCACTGTATTTGCGGCAGCCATGCCAGGGATTCCAAATATCACTGCTCATACCGATTCCTTTCCAGTTCGCAAATCAGACTGTGAGGCATTCTTCGTGGCCCACGTACCGCACCAATCCCATAGGCTTTCAGCTTCTCAAACGGGAGAAAAGACGGGTTGTACTGATCCAGCTTTTTCAATCTCATCACATGGTTCATATGTACGTTGCCATCATCATAATGGTAAGGAATATTGACTTCTGTAGCTTCGCACCGATATAGAACAGCGGAAACCGGGGCCGTAACATATAGACAGACAACATCGCCAACGGCTACTTCCTCCTGTTTATAGCCTTGGTCAGTAGTTTGATACTATGTACGAACTTTCTGCGTACTTGCTTTCGTTTTCGGATACCGTACAATATTTATACAATGAATCGTCAAGAGAGGAGGCAACAAGGTGACTTCTTTAACCATAGAACAAAAAAGAGTGGACATATACCCAAGCGCAAAGCCGGGCAGCCCAGTTATCTATCTCAACACCTTTTCCAATGCCGTTAACAGTGTGTATAAAAACCTGATGGCGCTCGGCTGCCCAGATTTCTGTCTGGTGGCGGTCAGTAAGCTGAAATGGGATCATGACATGACACCGTGGTATATGGGGCCGATCTCTAAACACGATACGCCCTGCACCGGGGGTGCGGATGATTACCTGAAACTGCTTCTGGATGAAATTATGCCGGAAGCGGAAGCGCTCCTTCCCGGTGCGCCCGCCTGGCGGGGCCTCGCCGGTTACTCGCTGGCCGGGCTGTTCGCCCTCTACGCTCTCTACCAAACGGATGTGTTTGCCCGCGCAGCGAGTATGTCAGGTTCCTTCTGGTTTGAGGGCATCATGGAATATGTGTGCTCCCATGAGATGAAGCGCAAACCTGACTGTCTGTATTTTTCTCTCGGAGACAAGGAGAGCTCCACCGATAATCCGATTTTGAACGTTGTGCAGCAGAATACGCAGGAGATAGAAACACTGTGCCACGGGAAAGGCATCGAAACCACCTTCGTACTGAACAGTGGCAGCCACTATCAGGCGTGCAACAAGCGCACAGCGGCTGGCATTCACTGGATATTAAATAGATAAACCGACAAGGAGATAAAACGATGGATACGATTTATTCGCTTTTTCAGAAAGTAGTTAAAGAACATGAAAATGCCCCGGCTATCATTGAAAACGACCGCGCCATGACTTTTGGAGAGCTGTCCAACATGGTGGATATGATCACGTGCAGCTTTCCGCAGGAAGTACACAGCATCGGCATCGTCATGCGTCACCGAACCGAGATGATTGCCTCGATTCTGGCGGTACTCAAATGCGGCGGCCGATATGTCCCAGCCGAGCCGGATTTTCCCACCGGGCGCATCCATGACATGATGACCGAGGCACAGGTGGATTTTGTGCTGACGGAACACGCCTTTGCGCCCAAACTGAGCAGTTTCCCCATCCGCTATACAGATTGTGAGATCTGCGGCGTGGAGACGCCCTCCTGGAAGCGCAACGCCATCGAAGACCCGGAACGCCCCGCCTATGTGCTGTATACGTCAGGTACCACCGGGCGGCCCAAAGGTGTCTGTGTCACCAACCGCAATGTTTGCCATTATGTCCGTGCCTTTGCCAACGAGTTCCATCCCGGCCCCGGTGATGTCATGCTGCAATATTCCGTCTGTTCTTTTGACATCTTTGTGGAGGAAGTGTTCACCAGTCTGCTGAATGGTGCCGCTCTGGCCATCCCCGCTGACGAGGATAAGGCCGACATCCATGCATTGATGGCTTTTGTGGAACGCCACCATGTGACTATGATCAGCGGCTTTCCGTATCTGCTGGCAGAAATGAACCACCTGTCTGTCATTCCGTCCTCTCTGCGGCTGCTTATCAGCGGCGGCGATGTGTTGCGGGGCGTTTATGTGGATCACCTGCTGAACAAAGCAGAGGTTTACAACACCTACGGCCCCTCCGAGACAACGGTCTGCGCCTCCTATTACCGTTGTAATAGTGGAACTGTGCTGGAGGACGGTACCTATCCCATCGGTCATCCTGTACTAGGTGCGCAAATCAGGATTCTGGATCAGTCTGGCAACGAGGTTGCCAAAGGGCAGACGGGTGAGATTTGCATTTATGGCGGCGGTGTATCTCTGGGCTACATTGGCGACCATGCCGAGGAAAACAGAGCTTTTGAGCGGCAGCCGGACGGTAGCACCATGTACCGCAGCGGCGATTTGGGCTATATCCTGCCGGATGGCAACATTGCATTCCTGCACCGCAAGGACGACCAGATCATGATTTACGGCAAGCGGGTGGAACTTGCCGAGGTGGAGTCCCGGCTCTATCGGTGCAAGGATGTGCAGCAGGCTATTGTCCGGGCTTTTACAGACGAGGATGGACTGTCCTATATGACCGCCTATGTGGTGCCTTCCGACAATAAGCTGAAAGTCTCGGAAGTAAAAAAAGAACTGTCTGAAAATTTGACTTCCTTTATGATCCCAGAGTTCTTTGTGAAGATGAAGCAGATTCCTTTGAATGTCAACGGTAAGCCGGATGTGTCGAAACTGCCGGTGGTAATGAAAGCGGGGGCATTATAATGGAGATTCAGATCCGGCAGGCCACGATCCAGGACCTGAATGTATTGATGCAATGGCGAATGGAAGTCTTGCATGAGGTATTCTCCATCCCCTCGGAGCGGTCTGTAACAGAGCTGGAATCGGAAAATCGCCGCTACTATCAAACAGAACTGCCGCAGGGCGGACATATTGCCTGCTTTGCCTACGTAGGGGAGGAAATCGTCGGCTGCGGCGGGATATGCCTCTATCATGAGATGCCCTCACCGGACAATCTAAACGGGAAATGTGCCTACCTGATGAACATTTATACCCGGCCGCAGTTTCGCGGACACGGCATAGGGAACAGAATCGTCAGGTGGCTTGTAGAGCAGGCTCGTCAGCGGCATATTTCAAAAATTTATCTTGAAACCTCAAACAAAGGCAGGCCGCTGTATCAAACAATCGGTTTTGCCGATATGAAGGATATGATGAAACTGTCCCGTGAAAAATAAGCAAAATCAAAGGAGCATACATACAATGGAGCCAATCATCTGAAACGTTGAAGTAAAAAGCGTCCTCACAAAATCCAATTTGCCTGTGAGTGATTATTCGGTCAATCCTTATGTGGGCTGTGGCCACGGCTGCAAATATTGCTACGCATCTTTTATGAAGCGTTTTACCAATCACCCGGAGCCCTGGGGAGAGTTCATAGACGTTAAATTTTGGCCGGAAATCAAACACCCGGAGCGGTATGCAGGGAAAGAACTGTTTCTCTGTTACGTGACCGACCCATATCAGCCGCTGGAGGAAACCGCCTGCCGCACCCGCGCCATTTTGGAGCAGATGCAGGGCAGTGAATGTAGCCTCAGTATTGCTACCAAGTCTGACCTGGTGCTGCGTGACCTTGACCTCATTAAAACATTCCCCAATGCGCGGGTATCCTGGTCGATCAAACACACTGGACGAAGATTTTCGCGCTGATATGGACAATGCAGTGAGCATTGAGCGGCGGCTGGCCGCTATGAAAGCATTCCATGATGCTGGTGTGCGCACCACCTGCTTTATCTCGCCGATTTTCCCCGGCCTCACCGACCTGCCCTCCATCATCCACCGGGCGAAGAATCAATGTAATTTGGTCTGGCTGGAAAACCTAAACTTGCGGGGCGGTTATAAGAAAACGATTTTTGACTATATAACGGAAAAACATCCAGACCTGCTGCCGCTGTACGATACCATTTACAATAAAAAAGAACGCAGCTACTGGTCAATGCTGGATGCGCAGATGCGGCAGTTTTGCCAAGAGGAAGGGCTACTGTATGTCCAGGATGATGATTCCATCAAACGCCCGTTCAACGATCCGCCTATCGTGGTCAATTATTTTTTCAACGAAGAGATTATCCCTCGGCCAAAATGCAGAAGAACAGGTAATCAAAACTATATAGTAACATGCAGAAAGCTAGAAGTTGTAGAGGTGAGGTTATGAAACGCGCAGAATTAGAATCAGACATATAACGCCGAGACAGATTATCCGTGGCTCAAATATCCGAATTATGAGGTGTTCCGGCATTGTAATAATCGGAAGTGGTTTGCTCTGATTATGGATGTACCAAAGAACAAGCTGGGGCTGCAAGGCGAAGAAATGCTGGAAGTGGTCGATTTCAAATGTGACCCAATTCTGATTGGCACACTACGAGAGGAACCCGGCTTCTTCCCGGCGTATCACATGAGCAAGGATAGCTGGATTACTGTTACACTGGATGGCAGCGTATCATGTACCAATCTGATATTCGGCATCTTCTTTACGGATATTTCTCGGATAATCTTTCCCTTGATAATCAATTACAGATGGAATATCCTTATGTTCAGCTTTCGCCTCAATAATACCGACAAGTTTTGTTCCCACAAACAGCGCATAATCTGCTTAGCCTTTTTTGCTGACAGTGGAATCTGTTGGCCATTCAGCAATCGCCATGTTACAACCTTTCGCAAGTCTTGCACCTTTTGAGTAACGGATTTCCTGCGTATTTGTTCCCAGCCAACCTGACGAAGCTGCTCATCAATCATATATCGAGTTTCCGCCTCGGACTTCTGACGCTGACTTGTCATTTTACTAGCCTGTTTTCTTATCTACCTGTTCAGCCTGTTTAGCACATGCAATAGCCGCCTTGTAAGCTCTTCTTCTTTTTATTCTTCCTAGGCTTTATTCAAAACAACAATCTTTTTTGTTTTATCTTCTTCCTTTATAGGCATAACAAAATTCTGATGCTGGTAATTCCAGTCACCATAAGTCTGCATAAACCATTCGGACAAACTGTATGCCGTCTGTAAAAAAATGGGACAATCTGGACTTTCAGAATAATTTTCATGAACAGCTTTATTTCTTGCTTTACGAAGTGCATGTAAAATATCAGTTAAATCTCTCGTTAAGAGACCTTCTGAAGATAATACATTGATTCGATTCACTGCAGAATTATCATAAGGAATAGGAATTTTATCATATGTAAACATCAAGTTTACGATTGTTTCTCCAATCATTCCCAATTTCATCAAGCACGAGTTCGGATCTGTGTAACAATACTGTTCAGCCAAATTTCCAAAATTCGCTAAAACCGGAAATTCTGTTTCTAAGAATTTAAAATTGAAAGCCATTTAATACGTCCCCCTTTTGTTTATCGTATGTTCTGATAATAAAATATTATCAGAACATCATTGGTAAAAATTAAAATCCTATACGAGCCCTAATATCATTTAACCACTCGCCTTTATGTTTAAAGAATCCCAGACCTGCAATTGAATATTTCTTTCCTGATATGAGTTTTGCAGCAGCCGTCAACGACATTTCTTTCCCTTGATACTCCACTTTTCTGTCCCCAACAACCTTGCACGTAATACTTGAATCCTCATAATATTCAATTTCTTCTCCAACAGAAATCTGACATTTCGTAAAAGAAAAATTCTCCGCTTTTCATGGCTCTCGGTGTCAATTTCCTGTTCCAACTGTTCCTCCTGTGCTTCTATATCACTTGGAACAACTAACTTTAGATTCTCCTTGCAATCATGAATTTCTGCCATAGCCTCCAAAATTGCGTATGCTTCTTCTGGCTTCATTGCGTAGAATTCACGCACTCTTTTCTGTCCATTAAATTCGTCAACAGAACGTAAATCTTTGCCACAATGTCAAGTGATGAATTAAAAAAAGACAAGCACCATCAAAGAAAAATTTCTTTCACAGCACTTGTCTTTCTCTATTATATTATCGTTATAAAAACTCCTACTTGAATGCTTACAAACTGTTCTTCAAAATCTCCAACACCTCATCATGTTTCAGCACCTTATATCCTCCCTCCATGATAAATGTTCCGTTTGCGATGCCCTGCAATATTTCTTCTGTCACTCCCAGCTCATGGAGATTCATTGTAAGTCCCAGTTCTTTCATCCAAACTTCCATACAGGAAAGCCCTTCTCTGGCAACCTGTTCATCAGCTTTTCCAGCAGGATTGACCTCCCACACATTCACAGCAAAACGGCAAAACTTGCTAAGACCATAAGGCATAATATACTGATAGTAAGGAAGTGACACCGCAGAAAGCGTCATTCCGTGAGTTGCATCCGTATATGCTCCTACTGCCTGACCAAGCATATGAACCATCCAGTCGGTACTTTTTCCTCTGGAAACAAGCGTATTCAGCGCCCAGGTTGCAGCCCACATGATATTCGATCTTGCCTCATAGTCCTCTGGATTCTGAATGGCAATTCTCGAACTGTGAATCACTGATTTCATCAGTGCCTCGCTGATATAATCGCTGGTATTGTCATCCTCCCCAGAGAAATACTGCTCGCAGATATGATTGAAAATATCATAAATTCCAGCCACCATCTGCTTCTTCGGCAATGTAAAAGTGAATTTCGGATTCAGGATTGCAAACTTCGGCATCACAGCATCTCCAAACACATGACCAATTTTCAGCTTTTGATCGTGATTGGTGATGACCGCACCTCCATTCATTTCGCTTCCGGTTCCCACCATAGTCAATACACAGCCAACAGGGACAATCTCACAATCCGGCTCCTCAAAGCGGATATAATATTTCTCCCACGGATCTTCGTCACAGTGAACAGACACGGAAACCGCTTTTGCATAGTCGCAGCAAGAGCCGCCGCCTACAGCCAGCAGAAAGTCCACATGATTCTCTCTGGCAATCTGAACACCATCCCTTAATTTTTCTATTGTGGGATTTGGCATCACGCCTCCATCCTCAACGACTACCTTTCCGTTATCTTTCAGTAATCTCATAACCTGACTGTAAATACCATTTTTCTTGATAGAACCGCCGCCATAAATCAACTGAACGGTTTTTCCATATTTTGGAAGCTCCTCGTTCAAAAAACAAAGAGAATCCTCTCCAAAGTAAAGTTTTGTCGGATTTGAATACGAAAAATTTCCTAACATAATGTTTTTCCTCCTTAGTCCTGATAGATTTCTTTCGCCATGCGGAATGCTGCCCATGCTTTCGGCCAGCCAGCATAAAAGGCAGCGTGTGTCAAAATTTCTGCCATTTCTTCTTTTGTAACACCGTTCTTTTTTGCCTCTCCTATATGAAAGGCAAGAGAACTGTCCAGAACACCGCTTGCCATAAGTGCTGTTACTGTGACAATGCTTCTGTCTCTTGCAGGCAGCTTATCTTCTCGTGACCACACTTCTCCAAACAGCACATCATCATTCAGTTCCGCAAATTTTGGTGCAAAATCACCCAGGACATCTCTGCCCGCTGTTACCTTTTTCATGATCTGTCTCCTTATTTTAGCTTACTGTATTCTTCTTCCTTCACCGGCTCCATCCATTCATTGGAACTTCCTTCTGCCGGAACTTCTACCGCCAAATGAGAAAACCAGCTATCAGGAGCAGCGCCATGCCAATGCTTCACTTCCGGTGCAATATTGATGACATCACCGGGTTTCATCTCCTGAGCCGTTTTTCCCCACTCCTGATAATATCCACGTCCGGCAGTGCAGAGCAAAATCTGTCCGCCTTTGTGATGAATATGCCAGTTATTTCGGCATAAAACTGGACTACCCCTCCGCAATCCCTTATAGTTACGGGCTTTAACGGCATACACGTCTGTGTTTTGTGCGACCCTTTCATGACGAGCAGTTTCTGCCAGGTTATTTCTCTGCTTCGTCCTCATTCCAAACCTCTTTTGCAAGATTAAAGACTGCCCAGCCTTTTGGCCAGCCTGCATAGAATGCTACGTGAGTGATGATTGCTGCGATCTCTTTCTGTGTTACCCCATGATCCTTTGCATTCTGTAAATGGAATTTCAAAGAGGAATCTGTGATTCCCTGTGCCATCAGTGCTACAACTGTGATGATACTTCTTGTTTTTAAATCAATATCTTCGTTATTCCAGTTCTCTCCGAAAAGAATGTCATCGTTAAAATGTGCAAAATCTGGTGCAAATGTTCCCAGAGCATTTCTTCCTGCTATCTGTGTGATCTTTGCCATGATATCAAACCTCCATCTTTCTTATTTATGGTAATTTGTCATACTCTTCTTCCGGTAAAAACTCAAGCCATTCATTGGAAGCTCCCTCTGCTGGAACTTCAACAGCCAGATGCTGGAACCAGCTGTCTTTCGCTGCCCCGTGCCAGTGTTTTACTTCTGGTGAAATATTTACTACATCTCCAGCTTTCAATTCACGAGCTGGTTTTCCTTCTTCCTGGTACCATCCTCTTCCACCAGTAACCAGAAGGATCTGTCCACCTTTATGATGGATGTGGTATGCATTGATTGTTCCCGGAGCGAAAGTAACCAGACCAACTGGTACTCTCTCTGTTGTAAGCATATTCAAATAGCATTCACCTGTAAAATACTTTGCGAATGCTACGTTTTCTTCACCGATTGGAAATACGTTACCTCCACCTAAGTCTTTTTTCATCTGTTCGATATCCATAAAAAATTCCTCCTTGCTCTTTTTATTTTATGGTACAACCTGAAGTAAGCTCTAGGTCAATAGATTTTGCAACTTTTTACATAAAGTTCATAATTTTTCTGTGACAGTTTGCATTTCAGGTACACTCTATTTCTTATCGGTATCATCATACTCCCATATTGCTTTCTATGTCCAATACCCATTATTATGGGTTGCTTAATGCCTTTTAAGCATAATCTGTTTCTATATCACAATGCAAAACAGATCTGCTGTATTCTGGCAGACCTACTTTGCATTATGATATAGCTTAAATCTGTTTGATAAGATTCAACTCTTTCTTGGATAGTGCTTTTTTTAACTTCTGGTTTTCCTTTATTAGATTCTCATTTTCGCTTTTCAGTTTCTGTAGCTGTTGCCGGAGCAGATTCATTTCCGCTTCCATCGCCTGACTGATAATGTTTCTCCTTGGATCCACCATACCAGCCTGCTGTTCCATTGCTGCATCAATCTCACCTCTTACAATCGGATTCTTGTAAAAGAATCCTCTAGATAAACCAGTCTTTTGCATCAGTGCTGGTACGGACACCTTTTCTCTCTCCAACACCATTGTCCGTATTGTCAGGACTGCCCGTTCCACTTTTTCTTCGCTCTTTCTTTTATTCAATTCCAGCATCTTGTCGTATTTGCTCATATTCTTCTCCCCATCCGTCCAGATTTGCTAAGATAATCTGTGACATAAGATTTCTTACTTCCCTTGTCTCATCTGCCAGTCTCTGATTGCTCATTTTCCGGTAGTACTGGACGCTTTTCACTCCTTTATGACCCAGGAGCTTTGCTATGGTCCAATCATCCACATGGAGTTCTGTCAGCTTTACCCCATAACAGTGCCGGAACATATGCGTTCCAAATCCGAATAATTTCCCGCTGTCATCTCGGATATCTTTTTCATAGATCATTCGAAGCACTTTATCCTGCAAGGTTTGGTAACTGATTGGTCTCTCCGGTTTGTTCTCGTCCGCAAAGATATAAATGCTTTCAGGATAATGCTCATTTGCATAACTGACTGCCTTTCCAATCAGCTGTGCCAGCTCCCGGCTGATCGGTTTTTCATATCTTCTTGTTTTCGGCTGGTATATGATAATCATATCCTGACGGTCATGTTTATAAAGGCAGTCTTTCCGCAAGGTCAGCGTGTCGGAAATTCTGGTTCCAAGCATCTGGTGGATGATCATTGCCCTTGCTATCTGCTCTTCCATTTTTACAATCTGGGCATTCAGTCTTTTCAGCTCACTGTCCGAATAAGATTTGAATTCTGCTTTCCGTTCTGGCGGAAAATCAGATTTTAAAAACAGTTTTGTAAGATGTGGAAAATCATAAATTTTTCCGATTGTTTCCAGCACATTTCGAAGCTTTAGCAGGTCATCCCGGATGCCATTCCCTCCGTTTGATTCTACCTTGATGTTGATTAAAAATTGTTCTATGATCTCCCGGTCAATCTCTTCGCAGGTGCTGATCTTGGAATGCTTTTCATCCAAATACTTTGAAAATTTATTCATGGCGGACAGTTCACGTTTTATACTGCCAAGGGCTTCGGTTTTCAGATGATGGTAAATTGCTTTTTTTACTTCTTCCCGAATATCTGGTTGCCGGATTCCTCTGAAATTTAGTGTCTTATGGTTGACAATCGGATTTGTCCGCAGGATAAGCGGAAGCCTTTCCAGATGCCAGATATCCTTTGCCAGCTCATTGGTTTCTGATCGGTCCAGTGTAAATTCCAGAAGGCTTTCAAAATACCGGATCAGGGCAGCTTTTTCCACCGATTCAGTCTGAATGTTCGTCACTTTATGCTTCGTCAAAGCCCTACCGTTTTGTATCATCCACATTTTCAACTGCTTTATCCAGAAGTCTTTTTCTCTGTCAAGCAGGCTGTTTTCCTGATGGGATGACTTCTGAAAAAATTCACATAAGCTGTTAAAATAATGCCTTTCCCTTTTTATGGTCAGGATGGATACCTGCGTTCCACGGTAGTAAATGTATTCGACAAATTCTGTCTGAAGCTGGTTTCCCGGCAGTTTATCCAGATCAAAATATTGTTCCTTATTCAGCTTTTCCTTTTGCTCATCGGTAGCCAGCTTATAACATTCCAGTTGTTGGAATTTCAGTTTATTATCCATGCTTCTCTCCTTTCTGCATACAGGCAAGCAGGCTGTTTTCCTCTTCCTCAAAGTATGCGTCATTTTCTTTAGCAATTTTTCTTGGCATATAATCTATATACTGCATGGTCATTTCCTCAAACGTATGTCCCAGATAGTCCCGGATGCTTTGGATTGATACGCCATGCTCATAAAAATTGGTTGCTACGGTATGTCGGTAATCATGAGACTTAAAAATATATTCTCCATTCTGTATGCCTATCTGGGAGCAGTATTTTTTCATCTGCCCCATGAAGGTGCTTTTGGAAAATGCTCCACCTTTCCGATTCCGAAAAATGTATGCTTCTTTTTTGGTAGGGTGCTTTTTCAGATAAACCTGCATCAGACGATACAATGTTACCGGAATGGGAACCCTTTTATAATTTTTCATTTTCACCTGGTAGACCTTCATCCAGCAGTCACCATTCTGGATATAATACGCATCCCCTTTTAAGGTGCAGACCTCACTGATCCGGAGTCCCACACACCAGAGATGTAAAAACATCATTCTCAGGTGTTCAGGAAACTGTGAGAGGTTTTGGATAATTTCCATATACACATCCTCTTCCACACTTCTGTCATGGTGGACTGGGATCTGTTTTTCCAAGTAATACGATGCATAAAACGGAACCTTTTTTATATACCCCTTTACTTCCAGAAATTTCATAAAAAACTGTATTCCCGAAACATTGGTATTAAATGTCTTTGCTCCCATAGCACCATTCTGCAAATTCTTTAAATATACATCAATCAGGCTGGCATCACACTTGGTAACTTCCAGTTCGCTGATCTCCTGCAAAAAATTTCGAATGGTTCGGAATCTTTCGTACACCGTACTGAGCGCCAGTTCTCCGATTCCAATTTCGTACTTCATATATTCCTGAAGCAGCAATCGATTCTTGGGCTGTAGAACTTCCTGAAATGATATTTTTTCTATACTGTCACTCTGGTTTATTCTTTCTTTGGCAATACGAAACCGCTCTAAATACCAGATGGTAGCATCCCATCTTGTTTCATCAGTTTCTATAAAAATCACTTTACGGGCAGTTTCCACAATGCTCTTCAGTCGTTTTCGCCGTTGCTCTTTCTCGACTTTCTGCTTCAGGTAGTCCTGAAATGCTGTTTCCTGTTCCAGCTCCAGAAGCTGGATATCTGTAATCTGCTCCCGGATGCAAAATTCGTAAAAAAGCTGTAGCCCGGTCAGTTTATATTCCCTCAGTCTGGAAATTTCATAATTCTCCAGAATATATTCCAGCACGGTAAAAATCTGACGTTTCAGTTTCTCACTGGCTGCCGCTTTAAAATTCCAGACCATGTTGCTCCGACACCGTACCGTTTCCACACTCTTTACGATTACAGGATCTGAGTGGTATGGAACAAAAAGTATTTCATTTTTATATTTCCATTCACATTCCCTCTGTCCAGCCGGAGTTTTCATCCGTTCCCGGATGTACGCCTGCCGTATCCGGTCGAACGTTCCGGTATATCGGTAAATGTAATTTCGCTTTATCAGCGGTGTTATGTATAATTCAAATTTCATTCGCAGTTCATAATCTATTTCCGAAAGATGTTCTACCATCTCATCTGCCAGAAACAGCAGAATCTGTTCTGTAATGGAACTTCCTGCTTCCTCTTTTGCAAACTCCCGGATTTCTTTTCGTAGCTGCTCAATCCGCCTGCTCCGTTCTTGTTCTGCCTCTATAAAAGACTGTAAAAACGCAGGCATAAAAACCACCTCCTATAGCAATTCCTCAATCCCATACAGGGAGGAGTGTTTCTCGTAGAATTCCTGGCTGGCATCCAGCAGTTCATCATCCACAATGTCCAGATAATTGATGGTTGTCTGGATGTGGCGGTGTCCATAGGCCAGCTGTATCAGTTCCAGCGACCATCCTGCTTTTCTCCGCTCATTTCCAAAGT
>OMNT01001096.1_pt1 | contig 26404 bp, 22 predicted proteins | sample 1672551 | NCBI WGS metagenome assembly OMNT01 (sample SAMEA3136698, study PRJEB25190) | human gut metagenome | reverse complement strand
ACCTTCAAGTATATGTTTATGTCACATTATGCCACGGAAGTTTGCAAGTGTCCCATATAAAACCTCAAATCTTGTTTGGATTGTATCATAATTAATTATCTTAATATTAGCATTTGTTATTTATTTCTTACCTTCTTTTCCTTTTACCAACATATCTTCCAATTCTTCTTTCACCTCTAAATAGACCTCTAAATCCTTTACCTCATTGAGGATTGATTGAGCATAAGTCTGGTCACAAAGCATAACAGAGAAATAGAATGACTTGTTTGCTATTAAGATTTTTGCACATTCTGCATCCTTGCAGATAGGCTTGATGAAATGCTGCATGAGACCACGTGCTGTATTCGAATCCATATTCGAACCAAGCAATGGAAGCAGATTTGCGAAATGCATGAACTTCTGTTTAGAGATGTCTGATTTGACAAAGTGATCGTTCAACATCTTATGGAGATAACTAACGAGAGTTGGTTTATCTGCCTTCCTAAGGATTGCGTCAAGCAAGGTTGAATCCGTCATCTCGTCTTTCTCGTATAGCCAATCCAAGATGGTGATTGCTTCTCCTGTGAGTTTTGTATCAGCCCCTGGCAGATAAGGAGTACCAAGATAAGTTTCAACAAAATCCTTCCAATATTCATTTATAGCAAGAATCTCTGTTGAATAATAATTACGTTGTACCCGCCTTATTGCCAAAAATCCTTTTTCTTGCAACTCAAGAGCACTTACGCCTAATCCTATTATACTATTTGTAAAATTTCCCGGATTATCAAGATAAGCTTCAAACAATGATTGATGCACGTAAGACTTCACATTCGCAATATACTGATTGTCTTTATTCATTTCACCCCAATCAATTTTCGGCCATCTATTGAAATGCTTAAGCATCACATTTATATCAACACCTAAAGTGTCGTGAAGATTCTCAAGTTTATTAGCAGCATAGTTTTCATCCAACAAATTCCCCTCCTGATGTTCGATGCAATAGACATTCAGTTTGCGGTATGCGCTTCCTTCGTTTCCTGTATGTTTCAATAATTCGGTATAATCTAAATACCTTTCCATACATTCACATACCCTTTTTATCATTTCGTCGTTTATCGAATCGACATCTTCACCATCAGCTAAAAACATTGCAACAATATCTTCCATGCCTTTTGGCTGCTCTTTCGACCAATTGATTTTGGAAGCGGTTATAAAAGAAGAAACTTTATCTTTTTTAAATCTCACGTCCAAGATGCCTTCTCCTTCATCCAATACTCGATGAACGTATGCAGCCACGTTTATGGCATTTTCTATGCTATCAGCTTCAATAGCATCGGACAGTTCTTTTTTCAAAGAGTCAAAACTGTATGTTTCGTCATCCTTTATAAAATCAATAATGTCTGTAACCCGATTGCTACCTCTGACTGCCTCATCCAATAGAAACGTATTCAATGCATCATTGTCAACTCTCAGCTTATAATGTCTGTAATCATTGCCTGCTGCAGATGCATACTGAACAAACTGCTCAGGAGCGCACTCGATTGTTTGATACCAATTAGGCTCCTCTGCAATATTTGCTTCATTCAATGCCATTTGCAATTTGTTCATTACATTGAAATAATCAGCGCCATTGCTGATAGTTATCTTCTGCATGGCTGCTATGTAGCTTTTAGCCAATTGTTTCTTTCGTACATCAGTAGCATGAGCGATTAGTATAGACAACGTGTCGTCATACGTTTGTTTTTCATAGTTGCCTTTGGCTTTAAAGTTAGCCAGATAATCCCATTTTGCCTGAATGCGTCCCTTGTCATGATTAGACAATTCTACACCATCAAGCGAAGCCATACTCAGTATAGCATTGTCAATAGAAGCTAAATCAATATCCGCAATTACAGACTCCAGCACAGAGATGAAATTTGAATTATTGGCTAATTCTGAAATATCGAGGCCTTCTTCTGTCTTTCTCTTCAATTCGTTGCGCAAAGGTGTCTCGCTCGCCAGATTCTCATCTTCTAGTCCATAGGCATATTGGCACATTTCAATTCTAACCTTTTCCTGGTTAGGATAGAACGGTTCTACTCCTTTGAAAAGCTCTTCGCTTAATAACTGCTCGTCCAGTCGTTTGTCTGAATAGAAGATGAAGTCTTTCTTAAGAATGTATAGAGCCAGATTTTGCAAACGATATTTGTCTTCATCCCATCTGAGCCGCATTGCCACGAGTTCGTTGACAAAACGAATTACAGTGCGAGGATTAGGGTACTTCTGCAGGTGCATAAAAACTTGGCAGATGTGTTCCTTGTCATGAACACTCGGGCCAAAAGCTTTATCAAAATAGGTGGAAAACAACTTCCGATAGTCTGTGATTACCGGTTGGGGGACATGGAAGGTAATTGGGAATGTCTTGCTAATAAACTGTTTAACGCGCTCAACATTCTCTTTATTTGATTTCTCGTCTTTGCTACCATATATAGCCTGACAGAGGTGCATGTAATCGTAAGGTATTACTGCCCAGATATTCTCAAACTCTCCACCTGCAAAGAATGTATATATAGATGACCACAACTGCATCACCTTCTCGCTTGGAAGGCGATCCATATTGTCAAACACTATGATTAGTTTCTTATACTTGTTTGAGCTCTTGCCAAGATAGAGAGAAACGGCATACATCCAATTCTTGAATTCAGATACAGATGGCTCTTCGCTGCTTGTGTATTCCTCATCAATCGTATCACTGTTCGTATGGTCAATCATTCGGAATATATTTTCAAAACTTCGATCCTTAAACCAATATCCTATTCCAACAAACAATGCAACTCCGATTGGTATGATGTCAATCCACCATAAGCATTTAAAGTCAATAAAGTTTGAAATGAGTTGATCAGACACTAATGAGCAGATTGCAAACAAAGAAACAATAAGAATACCCCAATATGCGGCAGCAGTAAGACGTGGAGTTGACTTTCGAATAGTCGTTGTCTTATTCGACAACAACATCGACAACTGATCTTTCCAAGACGCCTCATGTATCTTGCCATTGCGCATTGGTATTTTCACTTCACCCTGGAGTACCCCTTTATTAATCAGATTGATAGCTAATGTTTCCAAGATGGACCTGCGTTGCAAGTCTTCCTGATGTCCCCAAGCATCGTATATGAACGTGAAGTACCCCTCTTGAGAGAGTTCACGTTCTATCATGTTCACAACATTGGATTTGCCAGAGCCCCAACTGCCTTCAATACCAAGGATTCGGGGCATAATTGTCTTTTCCTGGGTATTGTAAGTTGCGTTAGCAACAGCCCACTCGTCTTGCAACTTGATATAATCACATACGCTATGCGCCAGTTTTTCCTGGGAATGCCCCTCAAAGCAGTCTTCTCCAACGGGAATGTCAGGAATAAAACGAGGGTATTTTTTGGAGTCTTTTTTCATAAACCAATTTGAATTGTGCTATTTTATTTGATTCGCAAGTACTCGCCTATCTTTATATCCGCTTCTTCGGTTGTCCATTTGCCTAATCCGCTGGCGGGATAGAAGGTCAATTCGCCGAAGAAGATTTGACCATGCACATTATAGAAATCCACACGGAGGGACGGTTCATTCTTTGACAGCCTTTCTGCCAATTTAATCATTTCTTTAAGGTTATCCGGCAAATCGATGATAAAGTTTGGATCTGGCTCAAAGCTTTTTTCTCCGAAAGGCAACAGATTACCAGCGGTATCATAATAGTTGGCATGATGCTCCACAAATCTGCCGAAGTCAACCTTGAAGAACCGGACCTTGCCGTTGAAGCAGAAAAATTTATAGTCTTTCAGTTCGTCATATTCAGGTTTAAACGGCTTGACCATTCCGTTGACAATCAAATATTTACCCCCCCTATGGCATTTGGCAGAGTTAGTAAATCGCCTAATTTGTCATTCCATTCCTCAGGAGTAAAGACTCCCATGCCAGAAGCAGGATACAATGTAAGTTCACCGAAATAACTCTTGTCGTCAATAACATATAAATCAACCCTTACAAAAGTTTTGGAATCTGCTAATTTGCGACAAATTCCTTTCATCTCGTCCAAATTACCTGGGCGAACAATGGGCGTTAGACCATTGCGAGCAACGGGATTAAGTCCAACGAACGGCATATGATTCCAATCCATATCATAGAAGTCAATCGTTTCTTTGGTATGGCGGTCACGTATTACTTGACAATACTTAGGTTCGCCGTTGAAGCAGAAGAACTTGTAGTCAGGCAGATCTTTTGGAGCAGGAGACTTTTCCGGAGCCATGAACTTCTCAGCAATGATTCGCTTGGGGACATTCTTGTATGGCCATTCACGTAAACCAGAATATATATCAGAAGCCATCGACTCCTTTAGCTTTGCGATAGCAGAGGCCTTATCAAATTTCGATTTATCTTTGCAGATTACCACACCACCGCCTCCTCCACCATGGGTAGTTTTAAGCACAAACTGATTAGGAAGAGAATCCCAATCAATATCTTCAGGTTTATCCCAAACGCCAAGTGTAGGTATGATATATTTTCCACCGATTAGGTTTGCCACATACTCCTTTACCGCATATTTGTCAACCATCTTGGTATATTCTGGCTTGCGATTATAGAGTTTCAGCCATTGGAGTTTCTCAGTGAAGGTCTGAGGATTCTTCAAATTCAGCCGATGTCCCATCTTGAAACGATACAATAATTTTAGATAGGGGGCATCAGGAAGCCAGCGAAGGAAGTTACTTACAATCGATGCCATAAACTCCCCTCTGTCTGTTCTTAATTGCTTTATTGCTGTACTAATCTTACTCATATCATTCATAATTTGGTTTCTTATAAGTTGCTAATGCATAGCCCAGCACACTCGTACATACATACGTCATATCTGCGTATGACATAGAGAAAATTGTCTTTGCGAAATAGATGATTCCCACCAAGGCGAGGATAGTCTTTGCTTCGATATTGGTTGACTGGCGCCATGTGGAATAAAACTGTTTCCAGTAAACAGCATATACTGCGATGCCCAGAAGACCTTGGTTGACGGCAATCTCGAGCCAGTCGTTGTGGGCATAGTTGTAATAGATCTCCAACGTGCCGTTTGCTCCACGTCCGAACAAATATTGGATAGCATCGGCTTTCTCGGTAAAATATGTCCAGAAGAATGAATAGAGACTATCTCTTCCGCTGGAGTTTCCTTCTTTTGTAGCCTCCAAGCGTTGCAAAAAGTAGTCGCTGCTCGTCATCATATCTATTACGAAATAGACTCCGGCAACAGCCAAAACAGCAGTAAGAAGAATGACAATAAATCTTTGTTTGCCTCTTGCATTCTTGATAATCTGCCAAATGAGATAGGGAACAACCACACCACCTATCAAGATTGCTCCTCGCTTCATTCCCATCAGTATAAAGGCCATACAAAAAGCAAGGCCGGCATACTGCAACAAAGGCTTCTTACGAAATAGAACAAATATAGGAATGAGAGACAAAAATAGATAACCAGCGTTATTTGTTATTTCTTCTGCAGATGAACCTCTTGCCAATATCCTTTCCATTGCCTGCTGCATGTAGATATAGTAAGATATCACACAAGAGATGCAGAATACAACAGCCCACCATCGCAGCCTCTCTGCCGTCAGATAACCCTTAAGACTGAAATAGTAAAAGGCATAGATAGGAAGGATGGACAGGTAGATGGACTTGATGTAGTTGTAGCTTGCCATACTCATTCCGCTCATACTATAATGGACGGTAGAAGGATTCATCAGAATCAAGGCAAAGCCATAGATAGAAAACATCAGCACAAGAAGGTTCAATCCCTTGATATAAGGTGGATTATTCGGCATTTGCCATATCTTTATAGCACAATAAATTGATACTAATAGGTTAATGCCCAATAGTCCTGTAGAGATAGCTCCACCTGATGAGTAAAGCACACCCTGAAGGTAATAGACGACCCACACGATAATGAACCAATCACAACGGTTGAGTTTGGCCGGATTAAGTGAAATCATTGTTTATCGAAAAAGTTATTTAATGCGAAAACATGCTTGTCGTGGTGTGCCTCGCAATTAATATAGTTTAGCAGCATCAGGTATTTCTTGCGAGATACGAGTGATGGAAGCAAGTGCATACGATAGAGTTTGTTTAAGATGCGGTTTTCGTATGGCTGATGCATCAGTAGCATGCTGGATGCGGTAGAGCGATAGTATTCATCCACCTCTTTCTTGAGTTCCTTTGAATCTTGGATGATAGCATTCAGCTTCTCAATACTCTTATCGAAAGAAGTCCGCTCTTTCACTAACTCCACCGAAGCTTTTTCGTTGCACTGTGTATAAGGAATCATTTCATACGATATCTTCTTATCAAACGATAGAACTACCATATAACCTTCATTCCAGATACTATTTCTACCCCCATCTTCATCAAAAGCAAAATTTCCTAATCCATAGAAGATAGGCTTACCACGATAAACCTCATATCCGCTATAGCAATGCTGATGATGGTTTACCACTGCATCTGCACCTGCATCCACAAAGAATCGATATGTTTCTTGCATACGAGGGGAAGGCAGTTGGAAATGCTCATGTCCTCCATGCACAATAACCAATACATAGTCTGCTTGCTTCTTTGCCTCTTGAATAGAATAGTATTGGCGGATAGGGTTCAGTGGATTTGCACCGGCAGTTGTATCTGAAGCAATGGAGAACTCATGCTCACAACAGTTGATGATGGCGAGGTTCTTTCCATCCTTCTCAAGATACAGTATTTTCTCCGACTCGCTCAAATTCTCACCGATACCTACTACATCCAGACCTTGATCTTTACAACATTCAATTGACTTTCGTAGTCCTTCAGGTCCAAAATCAAGAACATGATTGTTTGCCATAGTTACACCTGTGAAACCGGCATAACGGACCGCCTCTGCTGCTTCTGGTGTACACTTGAGATTTGGGCCGAATTTGGGTATAGGCTGATACCCATCCTCTACAATCGGGCTCTCGAAGTTAACAAACGAGAAGTCTGCAGATTTGATTACTTTGCGAACGTCCTCTGGAAACATCTCAGAGAACTTTCTTTCTTCTATCTGTTTGGCGACTCTTGCTCTTGGAGCAAAATCGCCGGCGACTATGATTTTCATATTACTTCTTCAGAATTGATTTCAAATTAAGGCATATTCTTCTCTCTTGAGGGAAGAGAAGAATTATTCCGACATATATTACTGAACAAACGATAGCATAAAGCAATTGCATCGTGATTGTTGTGGCAGGAGGGAATAAAAGTATTACCAACATTGCTGCCGAAGCTATGACTGATGGCAGAATGTTAATAAACATCTTGTTCACATTCATCTTGACAACAATCCCCATAAGAACCAACTGCACTACTACCAGTTCAAGTCTCACGAGAGAGCGTGCTACGCAAAGAGAATCAAACCCTTTATTTGCGTAAATAAGAACAACTGGCCATAATACAACGATATGTAGCCATTGAGCAAGTACCGAAAGTTTTGGCTTCCCAATAGAGCGGTAAACTTCGCTTGAATAATGAGCAAGGACTATGGTTATTGCACTTGTCAGTCCCCAGAGTCCGATGAAGTGGGATGCTTCCATCCATTGCTCGCCAAGAAGGATATTTGTTATCAAGTCACTGAACAGGAATATTACCATTCCAATCGGAATGACAAGGATGCCGACTAACTTCTGGAACCGGAAGAACATTTCATTGAAACCATCTTTGTCATTCTGAAGTCTTGAAAGCGAAGAGAATAATACCGGGGTTGTGGCAGCTGTTATGATTGATGTAATTTGTCCGACAGTATTCATTGAAGTCCTGTATAATCCCAGATAATGCTGATTCAGCATGGTACCTACAATGAAAATGTCAAAATATGAAGTCATCCAGATACTTATGGCTTCGAACATTGACCACATAGTAAAGGAAAACATCTCCTTGAAACGTGCAATGCTGTAATAAAAGTAAGGCTTCCATTTTGACTTTAGTGTAAGAAAAATGGCATTGCACGATTCCCTGGCAATCATTCCTATAATGAGCGCCCAATAACTTCGAGTAAGAAAAGCGAGGGGAATAGTAACAACCAGAGGAATCAAAATACCGACAATTCTTACCCAAAAGAGTGTCTTGAAATCAAAATCTCTCTTGAACAATGCCATCTGTATGCTTGAAAAGGCAGCAAGCGGAATACAAATACAAGAAACAGCTATTACTATTCCATTACCATCACAACCGACCAAACGGGCTATAGGGTTTGCAAAGATGCATATTATTAACCAAAGAAGTAATGATAAGGTAAGATTGGACCAGAACGCAACGGCAGTTGATTTGCTCCTGTCATCCTCATCCGTAAACTCGTGCTGAATCAAATACTTTTGAAAACCGGCATCAGTAAAAATCTCCGCAAAAGAAATCACCATCTGGGCCGTCACCAAGACACCGAATGCATCCGGCGTCAATAGTCTCGCCAACACCATAGTGGTGATTGGCGACACCAGTTTTGCAGCAATCTCAGTGATTCCCGACCATTTTGTTGCGTTAAGAACTTTATTATTCAAGTTGTTATTTGACATCTTAGTATATGACAATTTTGTCAAAAATGTTGTTTAATATATTGATTACCAAGTAATTATATTCGCAAAAGACCTTGGAATGTTGTAACTTTATAAGTATGCTCAAAACTTATAAACAATGTGTTACAAAACCCAAGGTCACTACTAGTAGTGATTTATCCCGTATTCTCAACACCCATTTCGGTAAATCTAGAACCTCGCCCGAATCAAAGTTATGAGCATGATGATATGCGCCCTTTGCAAAGTGCAGCAGGTGGCGTATACGAAACTTGCGGCGGCATTCGACAACGAGGAGAGGATAGAACTTGTAAAGGTCGACAGGGAGTTCGTCGGAAGTGAGTGGCTGGAATATCTCAATGCCATGGGTATCCACTATCATATTAGAATACGGGAGAACTTCAAGGTCGTGAGGCATGGCCAGGGATCGTGAGCGGATGTCTTATCTGTTCTCCATCATCATGATTGCGTATGTCTGGCCCTATCTCCTCGGTATCTTTATACACTAAAACATTCGTTCTATAAAGACTCTGGCTCATGGCCGAAAGGCTGTTAGCCTGTTCAAGTATGGCCTAGACTACATCCAGCAATGCCTTTTGAACCATACTGACCGCTATAGAATCGATGTTTTCAAATTTTTGTCATATACTTAAGGTGAAGGCAAAAACTGTTGGGTAGAGGCGTGACTTTATGAAGCAGTTGGTCCTCGATGATCTGCTTTTTCCACTTGACATCATCCTTTGCTTTCCCCCAGACGAAAGATGTTTAAAAATCCGGGTGTATTATAGTTCCGGTAAACTGCTTTAATCCGGATATCGTTTCTGCCCTTCCTATGTAAAGGATAAAATCGATATAAAATGGTTTTGAGCTATATATTCTTATGCTTCTGCAATAGCTTCTGATACTTCAGAAATCGTCTCAATCAGCATGCTGTTTAATACTATGGTTTAATTTGTGGGTATTTCTTCAAGTGTGGCAAAGATTTAACCCCAATATTTTCTCCGTTTCTTACTTTTGCCATGGACATAGAGAAGATCTATGTTCGGCAAAAAGTCTACGCCATAGCAGACCTTACAATCTAAACTAAACTCTATGAGACATATTCCTCTATTATTGAATATGAAAACAATAATACAATATCATTTTTTAAGAGTGACAATCCTCTTGAGTCAGTATTATTCTTTCCCAGAGGTAATAGATATGATCATGATTATTGAGCAGTTTATGCAACTCCTTGTAATAGAGTTATTTATATGGTAAATGATGGCGTTGTTGATAAATAATATGATAGGCGTATCACAAATTGTGTTAGGTTGCAATTACTACTGTTTGTCAGTTAATACCAATGCTCTTCGTAACCTGCCACCTTGCCTCCCGTCAACGGACTGACCATATCTGCAACTATATTCATACTATCAAATGTCTTATTCACCGCACCATAGTGGAATATACAATCACTCAATACAATGCAACAATAGAAGTGCTCCGGCGCTCTGTTTACTAGTGTTAGGTAGCACTACAAATATTAGAAATAATCCGGAAACGACAATAGGTTTATACGAAAAAGTATTAAAAGTCAATAATTTAGCATCAAAGGCACTGCTGTTTGATAAATGTAGTGCTACTTTTGCAAGGAACTAAAGATTAATAATCAATCTTTTATCACTTGCAGCACTGCGGCTTAGCCGTTGTAGTGCTGCTTTTGCACTGAACTAAAGTTGATTCTTTTTGAAAAGGTATTATTGCCATCTAGACAAGGTTAGCAGCTAATTCGATATTCTTCAGGAGCCGACGGCCGCCGAGTCCATAAATCTTCTGAAGCTCCTCTTGATTCCCGGCATCAACTTCCATTGCATGATAAGTCGGATCTTTCAGATTCTCATCCCAAAAGATGATAATCTTGTCATTCTTTATATCCTTGAAGTAGAGACGGTTTGAAGTTTTGTTGGCAGATACAGCTCGCTTAAGAAATTCAGCAAGTTTTTCTTCGGGATATGTCAATGCTGATATGGAAACTCCTCCCTTGCCTGCTTTAACCGTACGACCATGCTTCTTATAATTGGTATCCAGTACCCGCTGCGGCATTCTGTTATCCACGAACCACAAGTATAATTCATTACGATCGCAACACAAAGCTCTTAGCGTAAGACGCTCACCATCAGAGGCCAGAACCACAAGTGGACTGTCAGGTTGTGCCAAGGCATCCTTGTTAATCAGCGCTTTCCCCGGCTCTTCACCCTCAACAAAAGCGTTGACCAAGCCACAGTCCACAGCAGCACCATTGATGGTCAGCGGCGTATTGCCTATCCCTCTCTGCTGTATGCTCTCCGCATCATTGAAAAAGACAAGCAAATTCGATATCTGAGGCATTCCATTATCTCTGGATTCAAGCAATCTTTTTAAGAACTTTTCATCATAAAACATCTCAAAATCTTCCTCTTTAATCAAATCCATACTCTGTACGATCCGCTTCAAGATAGAAATAATCTCCTCATTATCAATACTCCCGACTTGTTTCAGGTAAGTGGCATCAGGACCAGCATCCCCCACACTTGGAATAAGCAAATAAAGTCTATTCATAGTCCATCTCAAAAATCAAACAGCACTTCCAAATCAGCTTTCATTTGGTCAAAGAAACCGTCGGGAGCATTTCGGATACGGCCATTTGAGCCAATCTCAAGTTTCATAGGCATTGAGTTAAGGTGCTCGTCCCTCCCGAAGTAATAGACTGACAAGAGATTACGGTCAGCCTGATTCTCTTTCCAGTTCACCAATGCCCCATTGACAATATGATCACTATGAGTCTCCAGAATGATCTGGACACCATTCATTCCCGCAATAGAAATAAGCTTCATCAACGCAGCCTGCCCAGAAGGATGAATATGAGCCTCGGGATTCTCAATCAGCAAAAGAGAGCCAGGGCGGGCAGACAGAACAGCAACCACCACAGAAAGTACGTAGGAAATACCAAAGCCAGTATTTATGGCACTGTGGTATGTCGTAACCTTGCCTGGAATCTCATAACCGAAATTCAATTCATACAGAGAGCCGTTCTGGTTAATCTGCAACTTTACACCTTCAGAAATCTCACCCATCCAAAGTTCAGTCTGCTGCTTCAGGCTCAAATCTTTAGAGCCGGGATATGCCAGGTCGGGCACTATGATATTCTCGTTCCCAAACACATTCAGGAAATATGCAACATACTCTCCTTGGCCCATATTACTGGACAATTGCCTGTGCTTGTCCACCACTCCTGTATGTGAATGATAAATGGACTGCGGCCCAATTCTGAATGCGCTCAGATACTGGAAGTTGTCATTAAAAAGGGCAATTCTCTCCAATCGTCCGGCAACCTCACCTAAATCCTTCCCGACATACTCCATCTCATTTTTATTTCCTACAGGATACTGATAGCCGAATTCAAGCTCATCCTCATCAGTAATCAGGCCCAACCGCAACAAATCCCCATCACCTGCGACATTTCTGTTGACAAGACTTGCAGAACCTACAGAAAAGAAAGACTCCCCATCCAGGGAAAGCGTTCTCATCGAAGGCCTTTTCTGAAAAGACTCCCGAAGGATTAGCATCGACTGGAAGACAGAGGACTTGCCCATGCCGTTAATTCCCGTAAGGATTGTCAAGCCGCCCAGTTCCAGACTGGTATCAGCGTGATTCTTGAAATTATGAATATTAAACCGCTTTATCATACATTATCCATTTAGCACATCAGATACCAGTTTCTGCATTGCCATAAACCTGTAAATTACAGATTGTGAACTATTGGTGCCATTACTCAAATACTTCCTTAGCTCTTCATCTTCAAACATCTCAGTATACTTGGCCACATAGACTTTCTTTCTTTCCAGCAATTTAGATCTCTCACTCTCAGACAATTGTGATACAGACCACATCATCGATTCGAACAACGACAGCGAAATAGGATTGAACTTGATAGCCTCATTTCCACCGTCAGCCTTAGTCTGGGGCTGTCTGAATGCGTCCGTTCCTAGAAGGGACGTGCATAGTGATAGAGAATCATAAAACGCCTTCTCAACATTTTTCCATTCCTCTTCGCTGGTAAACTCATTCATCTTTTCAAGAGCTTTGCCGATGAATAAGTCCATATTATTACCGAGATAAGCATCATACCCCTGCATATAGAAAGCAAAGAACCTTGACACATAATCATAGTGAAGCAGCCGCTTCTTGGAAACCTTCCCGTTAGTAGCTTTCTCGAAGGAAGTGCTTTCCGCAAGCCTCTTGACCAGATCCATTGAACGTCCGTGAAACAGAGCGTTTCGGATTTCAGCTGGCGTAAGCTTCGTCCCTTCCGAATTGATACGCTGGAAAATAATATATTTAGCTTCGGCGGAAGATGCCCCGGAGATAATGTTCAAAGTAACCGAACGCATAGATATCTCCAACTGCTCAAAATATGAAAAATCCCCGAATAATTTCCCCTTATGTGTCTTGTCCAGAAATTGCAATCCAGTCAATTTAAGGCTTCCTTCCACCATAAAGGAGTTGATTGAGCTTAGCCTCTGAAGCCCGTCAATGACAACCCATTTCTCCTTGTCAGCATCAATAAAAAAATAGAAACTCGGGAGAGGGAGTCCCAAAATCAATGATTCAATTAACCTGCTTTTCTTGGGAGGCCCCCAAAGATCCCCGTGACGCTGGAAATCAGGCTGCAAATCAATCATCTTATTCCTCAACATATCCGCCAACTGCCCAACAGTCGTATTCTTCACCTCCACCTTCAGCGAAGACGGATCGAAAGGCTTGTCAATCGGAGTATCAAACAATGATGCCATATATATTCATACTAACTCCCACAAAAATAACTAAACTCTTCCACATTTTTAGTAATTATTAGAAATTACCTGTTTGACTACGTGTTGTATTTTGATTCATTTTGTACAATTAATGCTCCAGCTCCGAAGTTTTCGGCTTAGATGGGCGGCTACGATGAGCTGCGTCCTTCTTCCGTGAGGTGTATTTCGGGGCACAGCCATCAGGGATTTTGAAGCCGAAAGCGTTGGCGATGTCAGTCTGAGCACCGACAAACTTGGTGATATGCTTTGCTTTTCCGGTCTGCTCCACACATCTTATTGAGCGCATCTCATCAAGCACCTCAAGAGTGGATGAGAACTGCTTATGCCGAATCAGCAGTCTGTCCGTCTTGCCTTCTTCCGACCCACTGCTTGGCTCCGGACAGGCGTTTGGCTTCACTCATGTCCCAGTCATCAGGAAAGATAAGTCTTTCTCTTTCCTCCAGATTGGCAAAAACATAATGCTTTCCGGGAATGAACTTCTTTTTCTCGTCTACAACACCCCAATGATAGTGAACATCCTTTCGATTCCCGTTTTCATCAATAGTGTAAGAATGTGTAGCCGCATACATATACCATCCGTTCTTATGGATGGATACCTTATAGATGCTTTCTTCTTTTGTTGGGCGTGACATTGTTTGCTTCTTTTAAACTGTACAAATTCAATTTGGAACAAACAATAGGTTAATGACCACATTAGCAATTATTTGTACAAAGTGTTTGAAAACTCATGTATGTATATGTCATTCCAGGTTGGTCTGGCAACGTCTATTGGTAGAGATTAAAGGGAGAAAGGGCAGAGGGATTTCAGATCTTCCAAGAGGGATTGTTCTCTTTCTTTCCGGGCAACATCGTTTGTCTACACAATTGCATCATCACTAATATTCATCGCATTTGCAAGCTGCTTCAAAGAATCAAAGGTAAAAGGCCATTTGCTTATCAATTGCTGTTGACGTTTGCGTATGGCGTAAAAGGCAAATAAAACAACAGGTTGCCGAAATAGGAATGGAAGTGTAGATTGAGTCAAGGCGGCGAGAATATCTACTTTATTATCATTCACGAACTGTTTCAATTCATCCAGGGTCTGTGAAATAAAACTTTCATCATATAGCATCAAAAGCGCCTCTGTTATCCCAGCATCATAATCGGAGTCGCAATATGAAGTGACATATCCACGATATATTTCATCCATGAGCCTTATCAAAGCAGTCTTGGGAGTTATCATAGATTGAGACTCTTTGTATATTTTTTCAATCTTTTCATCCGCAGTCTCTAAGAATGCCATCGTGACAGCAAGACTTCGCAACACAATCGGAGAACCATTATGGCCTGTTTTGTACACAGTATCATGACTAGTCTCCGCATAAGCATGTTGCAGAAGTGTTCGAACTTGAATCTCGCAAGTTAACAAATCACACAAATTGTCAGGATATTTGCCTGGTATTGGCTTGACAATATAGTGATTCGACTGGTATCCAAACTCCTCCGGATGGTGCTCACGAATCTCATCAATGTCTTGTGCTTTATTCGCGACGACCCAAAAGGAGCGACATTGTTTTTCAATAAAGTCAGAGACTATTCGGACATCATCCATATTGAGAAGAACAATTCGAGTCCCCACTTTGTCTGTCGTATCCTTGATGGGTTCTTTGTAAGATTTACGATATAACACCTTAGATACATAAGAGTCCTCGTTTTTGACTCTATATTCCGGTTTTTTCTGAATTCGCTCGATACTCCAAGACAATGAATCAAGAAAAATATTCAAAACCTTATCGACAAACTGCCCCCATTCCTTCAGGAGTGGGACTAAGTCTTGAAACTCTTTCCTAATTTTAGCTTCATCGAAATTGTTCATTGGCGACGACGTATGGTTACAACATAATAATCATTACCATTCTCGACTTGCACATTCTCCTCAAAGAACGTTGCGGGAGCAGTAATTCGAACATTATCTGACAGTAGAATACTTTTCTTACCAAGTCTCGTAGTTATCAGAGAAGTATTTTTAGCGAAGGCTTGCGGGAACTCGTCTATTATCGACATAAACTCATCACGATCCTCCAGAGGAATAACATTAGTAATAATCTCATGTGGATTGATAGTCACGTGCGCATTATTCATTACCTCTGCCCGCAGAAGATCGGACGCATTCATTGCATCCGTCTCATCAAGTTTCATCCAAATCCGATCATCCATCTTTTTATAGAATAGACTTGTTTGAAGTTCTGCGTTGCTTTGGATTGTTAGCCCCAAGAAGTCTTTATAGAAATACTGAGCAATAGAGTTGTTGAAGTTCACAATGCTATCGAAAGGTACCACTTGAAAATCATCCTTCCCAAGTACCTCATCGGGTCGAGCAATCCTTTTCGGCGCGTAATATACAGCCTTGTATAATTTCTGCTCTGGACTTAAAATAATATCTCTAATGGTGCGGACTGTCATTTCTGACACGCCCAAAGCCTCGTGAGGTTCTGCCTTAATCAAAACTATCAACGGCTTGTCTTCATATTTACATTGTACCACCAAAAGGAAACCTCCTGGGATCCTCTGCTGCCGTTGGCTATCAGCCAATAACTGAGCTATGTTGGTGGATTGAGCTATAAACTGTGGCTCGTCGACTTTGTGCAATAAGCGTACGATGCCGAAGCAAGAATCTTCCTCATCCTTCTCAATCTCAAGTTCAAATGACTTGCTCTGGCGCCCAAAGGCTGTCACTAAGCGATCCTTGATTATCGTCTTCGCTTCTTCGTCCAGAATCAAAAGGTGATCAGAAGGAGTAACCGTAGCATCATTGTCCCCTCCCTTGGGATTAACTCGATGTATGATTATTCGAACAATTTCGACATTGGAGAAATTAACCATCGTAAAACAAGCCTAACTGTTTGGTAATAAATAGGGATTGTCGTTTAATGTTTTCTATTTGACCGAAGCAGCCGACTGATCCCATCCATTTCTGCATCCGGCTCATCAAATTCACCTGTGCGCACGCTAACCATATTATATTATCCGCGAAGTTAAAACTTCCTCCACACCATCTTATTTACAATCCCAACATAACTCTGAATAATCTTCACGACCTTCGTGCTGACATTCTCATCGACATAATCCGGCACAGGAATACCGTGACTGCCATCCCTGCAGAGTTCCACCGCAGTATCAACTGCCTGGAGGAGAGACTTTGTGTCAATTCCCGCAATAATGAAATCAGCCTTATCAATAGCCTCCGGACGCTCAGTGCTGGTGCGTATGCAAACAGCAGGGAAAGGATGCCCCACAGAGGTAAAGAACGAAGACTCTTCCGGAAGGGTACCACTGTCACTCACCACTGCAAAAGCATTCATCTGAAGGCAATTGTAATCGTGGAATCCAAGCGGCTCGTGCTGAATCACCCTCGGATCAAGCTGAAATCCCGAAGCGGCAAGACGGTTCCTTGACCTCGGATGACAACTGTAAAGAATAGGCATATCGTACTTCTCAGCCATAGCATTGATAGCATTGAAAAGACTCAGGAAATTCTTCTCAGTATCGATATTCTCCTCACGATGTGCGCTGAGCAAAATGTACTTTCCCTTCTCCAATCCAAGTCTCTTGTGAACATCGCTGGCCTCAATCTCTGCAAGATTCTCGTGCAGCACCTCAGCCATAGGAGAGCCAGTGACGTATGTGCGCTCCTTCGGAAGTCCGCAGTCGGCAAGATAACGGCGTGCGTGCTCGCTGTAGGCCATATTCACGTCGGAAATGATATCCACAATCCTGCGATTGGTCTCCTCCGGCAGGCATTCATCCTTGCAGCGGTTACCGGCTTCCATATGGAAAATAGGGATATGCAGACGCTTCGCTCCAATTACGCTGAGGCAGCTGTTGGTATCACCCAGAACAAGAACTCCGTCAGGCTTGGTCTCTACCATTAGTTTATAGCTCTCGGCAATGATATTGCCCATAGTTTCACCAAGGTCTGCACCCACTGCATTCATATATACCTCAGGGTCAGCCAGCTTAAGATCCTTGAAGAAGACACCGTTGAGGTTGTAATCGTAGTTCTGGCCGGTGTGTGCGAGAATCACATCAAAATACTTGCGGCATTTGTTGATGACCGCTGCAAGTCGGATGATTTCCGGACGGGTGCCGACAATAATAAGGAGTTTGAGTTTGCCGTTATTCTTAAATTGTGCCATTGTATTTCTATTTTACTGGGTCAAAGAAAGTATCCGGTCTTTCCGGATTGAAAATTTCGTTGCAGTACATCACCGTCACGAGGTCTTCAGTTTCTGAAAGATTGATGATGTTGTGGGTGTAGCCAGGGAGCATTATCACACTTTGAATCTTGTCACCGCTCACCTCGAATTCAATCACCTCGTCAGTGCCTTCCTTGCGCTGCTGTATCAGTCCGTGGCCTTTGACCACGATAAACTGCTCCCATTTGGTATGGTGCCAGTGCTGGCCTTTGGTGATTCCAGGTTTGCTGATGTTGATGCTGACCTGGCCGCAGTTAAGGGTGTGAACCAGTTCGGTGAAGGAGCCTCTGTCATCCACGTTCATCTTCAAGTCGAAGATTGCGCCTTCCTTCGGAAGGTAACTCAGATAAGTGCTGTAAAGCCTCTTGGCAAAGCTGTCAGCGGGAATCTCAGGTATCATCAGGGTTTTAGGCATCTCCTTGAACTTATGGAGCAAATCAACGATTTCTCCAAGGGTTGCCTTATGGGTAACAGGGCAGTAGCAGTACCTGCCTTCCGGGTTCGGAAGCACCTCCAGACCCTCGAATTCACAGTGATGCTCCTCACCCTTAAGTGCGCAAATCATCTCCTCTACAAGGTCGTCGATGTAAAGAACCTCCAGTTCGACACTCGGGTCATTGACAGTAATAGGAAGGTCATTGGCGATATTGTTGCAGAAGGTGGCGATTGCACTGTTGTAGTTCGGACGGCACCATTTGCCGTAGAGATTAGGGAAACGGTAAACCAGGACCTTCACCCCATTCTCCGCTCCGTACTGAAGGAAGAGGTCTTCGCCAGCCTTTTTGCTTCGTCCGTACTCGCTGTTGCCGAAACGGCCTGTGAGAGAGGCTTGGGCACTGCTGGAGAGCATCACAGGGGCCTTGTTTCGGTATTTCTTAAGGGTGTCAAGAAGGGTGCTGGCAAAACCGAAGTTGCCCTTCATAAAGTCCTCCGGGTCCTTAGGACGGTTTACACCGGCGAGATTAAATACGAAGTCACATTTCTGACACCACTCGTTAAGTTCTTCCGGAGTAGAATCGATATCGTACTCGAAGACTTCGTCTATTACGAGGTCTCCATAGCATTTAGCCTTTCCCTCTTTTATGTTATTCAGTTGTGCACAAAGATTCTTTCCTACGAACCCTTTAGCACCGGTTACGAGTATCCTCATTACTTGACGAGATTTGAGATTCCGTTAAGTTCATTCTGAATATATTCAAGAGAGGCAATTTTAGCCTTAGTTTCCTCGAGGTTCAGACGATAGGTGTTGTCGGAGTTAAATTCGTCGATAGTTACGGCCTTCTTATTGCCTTCGGTAAAGAACTTATCGTAATTCAAAGTACGATTATCTGCCGGTACACGATAGAAGTTGCCCATATCTTCCGCTTTAGCACATTCCTCCTTAGTAAGAAGGGTTTCATACATCTTCTCTCCGTGACGAATACCGATTACCTTTATGTCTTCTTTCTTCCCACCGAATAGTTCACATACTGCCTCGGCCTGAGTACCTATCGTACAAGCAGGAGCCTTTTGAACGAGAATGTCTCCATTCTGGCCGTGTTCAAAGGCGAAGAGGACCAAATGTTGTTTGAAATCATAGAGCCTTCAGTTAGTGGTCAATTTTTGGACTATGCTCAAAGTCAGAGACATAGCGTCCGCTCGACCCGTCGCAAGGCCAATTTTTGTCCGTTTTTGGTATTTCTTGTTGATTATTTTTTCACTTTTTCTACGCTGGCGACAGCCTCAGGTGTCCAAGATGCTTCCTGCCGCCTGTCACCGCGTCCTCGAAGAAGTCTCCGAGGAAACGCCACACCGACACCCCCGCAAGCTTTACCGTGCTCACCACGCTCAAATAGACCGAGGCCGTCTCTGCGCCTTCGTCACTGCCGTAGTGCTGGATCACTTTACGCAATGCCGTGAACGGTCTCACCTGACGTTCCGCAAGGTTGTTGTCTATCGGCTATCGCCCGTCCCTGCGGTAAAGGAAAAGGCCGTCCTTGAAGTGGTCGAAGTAGCTCAGCGCCTGTTCCATTGGGCCTTCTTGAACTTCACGTGCGCGTGCGCCATGCAGATCAGGTGGTCGACTCCCAGCCTCCCGTCGAGGAAGTTGTACGCCGTGTAGCCGTCGGTCATTATAGCCCTCACCTCGGCCTCGCCCATGAAGTCCGTGAGGACCTTCCGGCCCCTCGACCCCTCATCGTGGAAGAAGATCACTATCCTCTCGGCCTTGTTCACAAGAACCCACATGTACTTCTTCATGTACTTGTTGAACCGCCTCACCTTGCACCACGTCTCGTCGCAGTTCACGATGCTGTCCTTCTCCAGAGCCTTGTTCTTCTCCCTGATGACGCGGTCCTTCCTTGTCAACTCTGTTTCCTGTTCGGCAATGATTCGGTCCTTCTCCTCCAGGGCGCGGGCCTTCGCGTCACGGTCCTCCTTCACATGCCTCAGCTCAAGGAACACGCTCTCCTTGTTCCGCGAGATGAACGCTATCAGGTGGTTCAGCTGTTCGTCCGTCATGTTGGCGCAATAGTCATAGACCTCCGGGGCGGTTTCCAGCATGCGCTCGAACTCCAGCAGCTCGTCCTGCGACAGAACCGCCAGCATCGTCAAACCGCGCGGCACCCACTCGCTCTGGTACTCCACATATAACCTCCACAAGTCTTCGCTGCTGTACATTGGTCTCGTTTTTCCGGCTAAGGTAAGGGGCCTTTCTCCGGGTCCAAAATTTGACCACTAACCATTAAGTTCCATTGCTATTGTGTTAATATATTTAAAGATCCATGTGGTCAAAATAGCCGCGTCTGCTATCAGTAATTTAGGCCGAAAGACCAAAGGGGCAGCGTGTTGCCGTGAGCGAATTCAATGTCATCCTTTACGATATAGGAATCCGGAAGGTCCTCAATCTGTCTTTTTCCTTTATTCCGGCCACCGATCTCGAATGTGCGGTCACCGATGACGAAATCAGACTGACGTGAGGAAACCACATCATTCTCCACACGCATCTGGTTGTAGAAAAAAGTTTCCCTCATGTTCCCTATGTCAGCTTTCCCTCCGGACAAGACTGTCATCAGACTTGGGTTGTCAATATAGACCTTCTCCACTTTGCCCAGTCCCCTCATTCCTCCCGTATCGTCCCTAAGTTGACCTATCAGCTGAGCCTTCTCCAGCAACGCGCGATAGTCTGAAACGCTGTTTCGGCTGACTCCGATTTCAGACGCAAGGCTATCCGCATTAGGTTTATACGGAGCAAGTGTCGAGATAACAGCCAGCATCTTTTTTAGTTTTTTTGCTGTCGGCGCCTTTAGTTCGGCATACTGTGCGATGTCTGATTCTATCGTTTTTGTTATGACATTCTGCATCCTCATCGGGAAATCTCCCTCCAATGCAAATGGATAGTAGCCCTCTGCAAGGTAACGTCTGAAAAGAGGGAGAGGATGAAGCACACCGTCAATACGTGACTTGCCCGCGAGTATCTCGTCAAGTGAATACTTAGATGCGTTTATGTTGTGAAACAGTTCCAGATACTCTCTGAAGGACAAACCATACAGCGTATAAGGTAGTACCCTTCGACTGAGATCAGCGACACCGTCCATGATGTCCAGTATGGAAGATCCTGAGAAAATCACCCTCATGTCAGGATGAGTGTCATATATCTGCTTGAGTTCGCGGGACCAGTCAGAATACTTGTGAACTTCGTCTATGACGAGCAAATGGCCAGCATCCTTCGAGAACTCATCCGCAACCTCGACGAGAGAGTGAGTGCTGAAATATGTATGGTCAGCGGATATGTATAGAAACTTGCAATCCGAAGCCTGTTCCTTAAGATATTGCAGGATCATCGTGGATTTGCCGACTCCTCTTGCCCCTGTGATCGCGATCATACGGGAAGTCCAGTTCACACGTTCATAAAGATACCTGTGAAAACTGCTGGTCGTAAGTTCCAGCTGCAAACGCATGTATTCGTATAACGCCTCGTCAACCATACTCAATTAATATTGTATATCTATGCAATACTATTGCAAAGATAGCAATTGCACTCAAAAAGTGCAATTTTTCCCTATATCATGCACCCATATTGTGCACAACATTTTGCATGAGTTTTATGACTTCCTCCAGACCATCCTGTTGACGATGCCGGTGTAGGACTGGATGATCTTGACTACCTTGGTGGAGACGTTCTCGTCGGTGTAGGTCGGGACAGGGAGGCCGAAGTCACCGGCGCGGTTCATCTCCACGGCGGTGTCCACGGCCTGCAGAAGGCTGCGCTCGTCAATGCCGGCGAGGATGAAGCAGGCCTTGTCAAGGGCCTCGGGACGCTCGGTGCTGGTGCGGATGCACACGGCCGGAAACGGGTGGCCGGCGCTCGTGAAGAAGCTGCTCTCCTCAGGCAGGGTACCGGAGTCGCTGACCACAGCGAAGGCGTTCATCTGGAGACAGTTGTAGTCGTGGAAACCGAGCGGCTCATGCCGGATGACACGTGGATCGAGCTTAAAGCCGCTCTGCTCCAGGCGTTTGCGGGATCTCGGGTGGCATGAATATAAAACCGGCATGTCATACTTGGCTGCCATCGCGTTTACCGCATTGAAGAGGCTCCGGAAGTTCTTCTCGGTGTCTATGTTCTCCTCGCGGTGGGCGGACAAAAGAATATACATTCCCTTCTCAAGTCCCAATCTTTTATGAATATCCGAGGCCTCGATCTCGGCGAGGTTCTGGTGCAGCACCTCGGCCATCGGCGAGCCGGTCACGTAGGTCCGCTCCTTCGGCAGGCCGCACTCGGCGAGGTACCTTCTCGCGTGTTCTGAATATGCCAGATTGACATCCGAGATGATGTCAACTATGCGGCGGTTCGTCTCCTCCGGGAGGCACTCGTCCTTGCAGCGGTTGCCGGCCTCCATGTGGAAAATCGGAATGTGAAGACGTTTCGCGCCAATGACTGAGAGACAGCTGTTCGTGTCACCGAGAACCAGCACTGCGTCCGGCTTGGTCTGGGCAAAAAGCTTGTATGAACAGTTGATGATGTTGCCGCACGTCGCACCGAGGTCGTCACCGACTGCATCCATATAGACCTCAGGTTCAGCGAGTTTGAGGTCCCTGAAGAAGATGCCGTTCAGGTTGTAGTCATAGTTCTGGCCTGTATGTGCGAGAATGACATCGAAATACTGGCGGCATTTGGTGATGACCGCCGCCAGGCGGATAATCTCAGGGCGCGTACCTACTACTATACAGAGCTTGAGTTTGCCGTTCTCCTTCCAGTGAATATCTGAATAATCGAATTTAGATGTCTTTTCCATTTCCTTATTTCTCCACTTTATCGAAATATGTGTCTGGTCTTTCAGGATTGAACACTTCGTTGCAATACATTACGGTCACGAGATCTTCAGTCTGGGAGAGATTGATGATGTTGTGCGTGTAGCCAGGCAGCATGATGACGGATTGGATGCGATCACCGCTGACTTCATATTCAATGACCTCGTCACTTCCCTCCTTGCGCATCTGGATCAGGCCGTGGCCGGAAACCACGATGAACTGCTCCCATTTAGAGTTGTGCCAATGCTGGCCTTTCGTGATGCCAGGCTTGGAAATGTTGATGCTTACCTGACCGCAATTCAGCGTGTGTACCAGCTCGGTAAAAGACCCGCGCTGATCCTCGTTCATCTTCAAATCGAAAATCGCCTTTTCTTTCGGCAGGTAGCTGAGGAATGTGGACATCAGGCGATAACGCAGACCGTCTTGCGGCATTTCGAGAGCCGTCGAAGGTCCTTCCGCAGAATCCGGCACGGCACGCACTGCTCGTGCACATTCATATATGGTATCGACGATTTCTCCAAGCGTAGTCTTGTGAGTGACAGGACTATAGCAATAACGTCCTTCGGCGGACGGCAGTACGTCAAGTCCCTCGAATTCACAATGATGTTCCTGACCTTTGAGCGCGCAGATCATCTCCTCGACCAGATCGTCGATGTAGAGGATTTCCATCTGTACGCTTCTGTCATTGACCTGGATTGGGAGGTCATTGGCGATATTGTTGCAGAACGTGGCGATAGCCGAATTGTAGTTCGGACGGCACCATTTTCCGTAAAGGTTCGGGAAACGATAGACGAGAACTTTGGCACCGGTCTCCTTGCCGTATTCGAGGAAAAGGTCCTCGCCGGCTTTCTTGCTCCTGCCATATTCGCTATTTCCGAAACGTCCTGTCAATGAGGCTTGTTGTGAGCTTGAGAGCATCACAGGACAAGTGTTGTGGTGCTTTTTCAATGTATCGAGCAGCGTGGATGCGAAACCGTAATTGCCCTTCATGAACTCGTCATTGTCCTTCGGCCGGTTTACGCCCGCGAGGTTGAAGACGAAATCGCATTCGCCGCACCAGCTGTCCATCTGCTCAGGAGTCGAATCAATGTCGTATTCAAATACTTCATCGACCTGGAGGTCTCCATAGCAGCGGGCCTTGCCTTCTTTTATGTTGTTCAGTTGGCAGCAAAGGTTCCTTCCCACGAATCCTTTGGCGCCGGTAACCAGAATCTTCATTATTTCGCGAGATTTTCTACTCCGTTCAATTCGTTCTGGATATATTCAAGGGCACCTATCTTGGCCTTGGTCTCTTCCAAGTTCAGACGGTATGTGTTGTCAGAATTGAACTCATCTATGGTGGCACGTTTTACATCACCCTTGGTGAAGTACTGGTCGTAGTTCAGGTCGCGGTTGTCCGCCGGGACACGGTAGAAGTTGCCCATATCCTCTGCTTTGGCGCATTCTTCCTTGGTAAGGAGTGTCTCGTACATCTTCTCGCCGTGACGGATACCGATGACCTTGATGTCCTCTTTCCTGCCGCCGAAAAGGTCGCAGACAGCTTCTGCCTGTGTCTGGATGGTGCATGCCGGAGCTTTCTGAACGAGAATGTCGCCATTGTGGCCATGCTCGAATGCGAAAAGTACCAGGTCCACAGCCTCTTCGAGGGACATGATGAAACGTGTCATCTTAGGCTCCGTAAGAGTGATAGGGTTGCCGCTGCGGATCTGCTCGATCCATAGAGGAATCACGGAACCACGAGAACACATGACATTGCCGTAACGCGTGCAGCAGATCTTTGTGTTGTGCGAATTACGGCTCTTGGCGACAGCGATTTTCTCCTCTATGGCCTTGGTGATGCCCATAGCGTTGATCGGATAGGCCGCCTTGTCGGTAGAGAGACAGATGACCGCTCCGACATTGTTTTCGATAGCTGCCGTAAGAACATTGTCAGTGCCTATCACATTGGTCCTCACTGCTTCCATCGGGAAGAATTCGCAGCTAGGGACCTGCTTGAGGGCGGCTGCATGGAAGATGTAATCTGTGCCTGGCATCGCCGAGCGCACGCTTTCCAAGCTTCTGACGTCACCGATGTAGAATTTTATCTTGTGTGCAACATCAGGGTATTTCGCCTGATACTCGTGGCGCATGTCGTCCTGTTTCTTCTCGTCGCGTGAGAAAATCCTGATCTCAGCAATGTCTGTTCTGAGAAAACGCTTCAATACTGCGTTTCCGAAACTACCGGTACCTCCGGTAATCATAAGGGTTTTACCCGCAAAAATGCTCATGATATGTTAAAATTATTTATTGTCGTCGTATGTTTTTTCAATCTAAGCGAATCCGCCACTATTCCAAATTCTCCTTCAAAAATTCAACAAGTGGCTCAAGTTCAGGTCGCGAGAAATCCCAGTAATCAGGATTGTCAAATAACCATTGGCCGGAACCGAGCTTTTTTCTCGAGGCATTGTTCATCCTACCTTACCTCTATTTCCTGGTTCAACATGTAATCGATACTGTCGGTGCTGTAGCAGTATGACTTCAATTCTGCATCGGCTGTATGCTGGAGCTTGAAGAAAGCCACTTTGTCACCTTCATCATGAAGAGCGGCATCCCGCAAACCTTTTATTGAGTCCAAATCATGGGTTGTCGCATATATCTGCACATTGTTCTTCCTGGATGCGAACAAAATGATGCGCCATAAATCCTTCATTACGGAATAGTGGAAGCCATTGCTGATTTCGTCAATCAAGACGATTCCGTTACGGCATTCATAAATCGTCGTGAGGATAGAGAGAATCTTGCGGGCACCGTCTCCCATTACATTGATAGGTATGCGCTTGTTCAGGCCGACATCGACGAGCACTTCATTCTGTGACAGTACTATGTCTTTTATCATCGGCTCGATAATGCGCAACGCTTCGAGAATGAACTGTTCATCCTTGTTTTTAAGAATCTCTGTCAGACTTTCTATTGAAGTGTAAAAGTCATACTTTGGTGAAAGATATCGACAAGTTAGATTCTCTTTATAATCTGAATCATATTTGACACTTTGCTCGTAATCGTTGTTTTCTACGCCTTTATGAGAAAGGGTGATGGACGACTCGACTGGATGCCCATTTATCTTGCATTTCAACACAAGACCATAACGGTTCTTGGTATCAGTTGAAGATATGTTATTCTCGTTTCCAAGCAAGTCTATATGGCTGGCAGCCGATTCGAACAGAGAAATCATAAGCTCCCGCACTTCGTCGTTTGATGCCTTGATCTTGATTGGCCGCGAAGTGTCAAGTGTATAGAAATCCAATGCCAGGTCTGACGGCTCGAATCGAAGGTAGTTCCTCAGCAGATTGATGTTGATCGGCAGTTTCGGATTCGACAAGCCTGATATCAGAAAGATGGCGTCAAGTAGTGAAGACTTGCCGCAATTGTTCTTTCCGAAGAATATATTAACTTCTTTCAGGGGACACTTGCAAACTTCCGTGGCATAATGTGACATAAACATATACTTGAAGGT
>OMNT01001092.1_pt1 | contig 26469 bp, 19 predicted proteins | sample 1672551 | NCBI WGS metagenome assembly OMNT01 (sample SAMEA3136698, study PRJEB25190) | human gut metagenome | reverse complement strand
CAATCGAACTCGGATATAGCTGGTTCTCCTCGAAATAGCTTTAGGGCTAGCCTCAAGGAAAGATATGCGGGGGTAGAGCACTGACTGTTCGCGGGGCCTTCACCGGTTACCAACAACTATCAAACTCCGAATACCGTTATATTATACTTGGGAGTCAGACTATGAGAGATAAGTTCCATGGTCGAAAGGGAAACAGCCCAGATCAACAGCTAAGGTCCCAAAGAGTAAGTTAAGTGGAAAAGGATGTGGGATTGCACAAACAGCTAGGATGTTGGCTTAGAAGCAGCCATTCATTTAAAGAGTGCGTAATAGCTCACTAGTCGAGTGATCCTGCGCCGAAGATAAACGGGGCTAAAACTTACCACCGAAGCTTTGGAATTGCTTAGGCAATTGGTAGAGGAGCGTTCTGTACGGGCAGAAGGGAAGTCGTAAGGCGACCTGGACTGTACAGAAGAGAGAATGTTGGCATGAGTAGCGTAAGGCGGGTGAGAATCCCGTCCGCCGAAAATCTAAGGTTTCCTGAGGAAGGTTCGTCCTCTCAGGGTAAGTCGGGACCTAAGCCGAGAGCGAGAGCTGTAGGCGATGGACAACAGGTTAATATTCCTGTACTACCGATGATTGTATGAGTGAAGTGGGGACGCAGAAGGATAAGTTGAGCACGCCGTTGGTTGAGCGTGTCCAAGCAGTGAGGTTTGAATGTAGGCAAATCCGCATTCTATGAGATTGAGCTGTGATGGGGTGACGAAAGTCAATAAGCAACTGATTTCACGCTGCCGAGAAAAGCCACTAGCGAGATCAAAGGTACCCGTACCGCAAACCGACACAGGTAGATGAGGAGAGAATCCTAAGGTGAGCGAGCGAACTATTGTTAAGGAACTCGGCAAAATAACCCCGTAACTTCGGGAGAAGGGGTGCCCACATAAGTGGGCCGCAGTGAAGAGGTCCAGGCAACTGTTTACCAAAAACACAGGTCTCTGCTAAATCGAAAGATGAAGTATAGGGGCTGACGCCTGCCCGGTGCTGGAAGGTTAAGGGGAAGTGTTAGAGCAATCGAAGCACTGAACTTAAGCCCCAGTAAACGGCGGCCGTAACTATAACGGTCCTAAGGTAGCGAAATTCCTTGTCGGGTAAGTTCCGACCCGCACGAAAGGCGTAATGATCTGGACACTGTCTCAACAATAGGCTCGGTGAAATTGTAGTACCGGTAAAGATGCCGGTTACCCGCAGCAGGACGGAAAGACCCCGTGGAGCTTCACTGTAGCTTGATATTGAGTTTCGGCGTTGCATGTACAGGATAGGTGGGAGACTATGAGACGGGTACGCCAGTATCCGTGGAGTCACCGTTGGGATACCACCCTTGTAACGTTGGAATTCTAACCGAGTATCGTAATCCGGTACCGGGACAGTGTCAGGTGGGCAGTTTGACTGGGGCGGTCGCCTCCTAAAGAGTAACGGAGGCGCCCAAAGGTTCCCTCAGCGCGGACGGAAATCGCGCGAAGAGTGCAAAGGCAAAAGGGAGCTTGACTGCGAGACATACAGGTCGAGCAGGGACGAAAGTCGGGCTTAGTGATCCGGTGGTACCGCGTGGAAGGGCCATCGCTCAACGGATAAAAGCTACCCCGGGGATAACAGGCTTATACCCCCCAAGAGTTCACATCGACGGGGGTGTTTGGCACCTCGATGTCGGCTCGTCTCATCCTGGGGCTGAAGTAGGTCCCAAGGGTTGGGCTGTTCGCCCATTAAAGAGGTACGCGAGCTGGGTTCAGAACGTCGTGAGACAGTTCGGTCCCTATCCGCTGTGGGCGTTGGAAATTTGAGAGGAGCTATCCTTAGTACGAGAGGACCGGGATGGACATACCTCTGGTGCACCGGTTGTTCTGCCAAGGGCATAGCCGGGTAGCTAAGTATGGACGGGATAAGCGCTGAAAGCATCTAAGTGCGAAGCCCCCCTCAAGATAAGATTTCCCCCAGAAATGGTAAGACCCGTGAGAGACTATCACGTTGATAGGCCAGAGGTGTAAGTGCAGTAATGCATTCAGCTGACTGGTACTAATCGGTCGAGGACTTGACCAGATGGTTTAGATGGCCAGTGGATATTATTCAGTTTTGAAGGTACAGCCTTCAAAAAAACAAATAAGGAAAATCCGGTGATTATAGCAGAGAGGATACACCTGTTCCCATCCCGAACACAGAAGTTAAGCTCTCCAGCGCTGAAGATACTTGGCGGGAAGCTGCCTGGGAAATTAGGAAGTCGCCGGTTTTTTCTTTTTTGGGAAAATATATGAATGATGAAGGAACAGCACCGAGCCTTGCGGCCGGCGCTGTTCCTTTCCTTATGTGTGGAGAGGAAGGGAAACGGACGCGCCGTTTCCCACCTCATCCCATCCGGACCGACAGACGTGGTGCTTCCGGACGAAGGAACAAGGGTTTGCGGGCGGTGAAGCACCACGTCCCATTGCGGCCGGCGGCCCTTCCCAATCCTCCGGAGGCCCATCCACCACCCGGACGGAACTATTTTCGAATTAAACATGAAGATTTGAAAAATCGTTGCTAGTATTAGACAGAAATGATATAGTAGATATGAAGATTTGTAAGTGATTAAATGAAAAATATTTCAATAAGTGCTTTTTAAAGGGAGAGAAACATCATGAAAACAGTGACACTGGGAAATACGGGAATCACCGTCCCACAGAATGCCTTTGGTGCGCTGCCGATTCAGCGGGTATCCGAGGAGGAAGCGGTGAAGCTTCTTCGGGAAGCGTATCACGGAGGCATGAGATTTTTCGATACTGCCCGGGCATACTCGAACAGTGAAGAGAAGGTGGGAGCTGCTTTTGGGGAAGGAAGCCTTCCGGGAGGCGATACCATTCGCAATCACGTGTACATCGCCACAAAGACTGCGGCCAAAACGCCGGAAGATTTTTGGAAGGATTTGGAGACTTCTCTGGCAAATCTGAAGACGGATCACGTGGATATTTATCAGTTCCACATGGTGGATCAGTGCTGGAGACCGGGAGACGGAAGCGGAATGTATGAATGCATGCAGGAGGCCAAGGCCCAGGGGAAGATTCGCCATATCGGCGTGACCGCCCACAAAATCAAGGTGGCCATGGAATGCGTGGAGTCCGGCCTGTACGAGACCATGCAGTTCCCCTTCAGCTATCTGAGTTCGGAACAGGAGCTGGAGCTGGTGAAGAGCTGCAAAGAGCACAACGTGGGTTTTATTGCCATGAAGGGATTGGCCGGCGGACTGATCAACCGGGCCGATGCGGCGATGGCGTTCACGCAGCAGTTCGACAACGTCCTTCCAATCTGGGGCATCCAGCGGGAATCAGAGCTGGCAGACTGGCTGGCATTTTTTGAAAGCGGCGATGCCGCGATGACGGAGGAACTCCGGGTATTTATCCACGGGGAAAAAGAAGAACTGTCCGGCGAGTTTTGCCGGGGATGCGGATACTGCCTGCCATGTCCGGCGGGAATCAAGATCAACAATTGCGCCAGAATGTCCCTGATGATTCGGCGAGCGCCATCCGAGGACTGGCTGACGGAAGAGTGGCAGGAGAACATGAAGCAGATTGAGAACTGCATGGAATGCCGCCAGTGCGTAAGCCGCTGTCCGTACAATCTGGATACGCCGGAACTGCTGAAGCGGAATTATGAGGATTACAAGAAAGTTCTGGCCGGTGAAATCAGCGTAAAGTAAGGAGCAAAGATGGCATATTTTAATTTTTCGGAAATTGACAATACCACTGCAGAACCGGAACTGAAAATCTGCAGCGGAAACCTTTTGGACTACGATTGGTCTGATTTTACCCCGAGAAGATTCTTAGAGGAAGTGCAGAAGCGGACGGATGAGGCGGAAATTTGTGCCGGTAAAAAGATGCCGGGCACTTTAGATGAGCTGCTGGCCGTGTGCCGGGAAAATCCGGCGGATGCGGTTCTGACGGAAAATTTGAAGGTGAAGGACATGTACTGCGGCCGGGAAACGGCGGAATTCTACACCAACAAGTACGACGGGGAAGGGTTCCGAATGATGGAACTGCGGTACTATGACTGCGATCCGGAATCGGATATTATTTTCTTTAAGTTCCCGTACACAGAGAAGCGGCAGTTCGCCTGCACCTTCGATGCGCGGATTTTTGTGAATAACCCGTTGACCTTTAACCGAATTCTCCGCCGGCTGTACGGATACAACGGGCCGGTGCTGGTGTACGGCGAATGGGAGATGGCCGGGGGCCTGATGGCTTCCGTAGACAGCGACAACCAGATTATCAGATTGTAGACAGTGAGGGATATAATGGATTATAACTTGCAAAAGTATATTGCGTTCATAACGGCAGTGGACAATGGGAGCATTACCGGGGCGTCGGAGATTCTGAACTATTCTCAGTCCGGAATCAGCCGGATGATTGGCGATCTGGAGAAGGATTGGCAGATGTCACTTCTGGAGCGGAACAAGTACGGCGTGGAACTCACTTCCGACGGCGTTCGACTGCTTCCGCAGATTCGGGCGGTGTGCAATGAGTTTCAGAAACTCACCACGGACGTGGAGGAGCTGCAGGGTTTGGAAACCGGTCTGATTCGAATCGGAACCATTTCCAGCGTGGCCACCCACGTGCTGCCGCCGGTAATTCAGAAATTCAAGAACGATTATAAGGGCGTGAAATACGAGTTGCTTCTGGGTGATTACAACGAAATTGAGGAATGGGTGCAATCCGGTCGCGTGGATATCGGATTCGTGCTGATGCCGACCAAAGACAGTTTCGATACGATTACCTACGGTACGGATGAGATGAAAATCGTACTGCCGAAGGACCACCCGCTGTGCGAGTATGAACGGATTCCGCTGGCAGAAATCGAGAAATATCCGTTTATCCTGCAAGAGAAGGATAACAATACCAGCAGCCGAGAATTTTTCCTGAAGAAAGGAATCAATCTGAGGGTGGATTTTGCGACGTGGGACGACTATGCCATCATGTCCATGGTGGAAAGCGGACTGGGCATCAGCGTGCTTCCGGAACTGATCTTGAGGCGCTGCGCCTATGATATCGAAATCAAATCCCTGGAGGAACCGTTCATCCGGGAGATGGGCATCATCATGAAGGATCGGGAACGGCTTCCGATTGCGGTGAAGCGGCTGCTGAAATATTTGGTATAAAGACAACACAAAAAATGCTATGAATTGTCAGTGAGATGTGTTAAAATAAAAACGAGAAGGGTAGAAAATACATAGGGGATTTGGACAGAGACACCTTTTAGTTGTTATAGTAGGAGGCAGTCATGGCATTTGAATTAAGAAAGTATACACATCCCGATTTTACCGAAGAGAAATTCGTAAACGCTCCCAACGCGACTTTGGTCGAGGCGCCGAGGGACGGCATCGCACCGGATAATTTCCATGCGCTGAGCATTTTCCCGGAGTACTTCAAGATTGACGGAAAATGGCTCATGGTGGAAGAGAGCCGAATGGACACCGTTCCGATGTTCGACGGTGAGAAGGTTCAGGCGGTGGAAGCGCGCAGACTGAAGGCGGGAGACCGGGTCATCTGCGGCCGCACCGAGAACTGCGAAGAAGGTATTTTTATGCACGCCAACGGATTCGATGAGAAAAGCGAAACCGGCGATACCTTCGCATTCCGAACCGGACGCTCCAGAGAGACGGCTTTCTCCAAGGACGTGGACGAAATCGTGGAGCTGCTGAAGCACGAGAAGGAGCACGGAAACGTGGTCTGGGTGCTGGGACCGGCATTTTCCTTCGACCTGAAGGCCCGCAAAGCTCTTTCCGCGCTGATCAACGCGGGATATGCGGATGCGGTGCTGGCCGGAAACGCGCTGGCCACCCACGATTTGGAGGGTGCTTACATGAATACGGCGCTGGGTCAGAACATCTACACCCAGCAGAACGCACCGAACGGTCACTACAATCATCTGGAACTGATCAACAAAGTGCGGGAGGCCGGTTCCATTCCGGAATTTATCGAGAAATACAACATCGATAACGGAATCATTTACACCGCAGTAAAAAAAGGAATTCCGATTGTGCTGGGTGGATCCATTCGGGACGACGGACCGTTGCCGGAAGTATACGGCAACTGCTACGAAGCGCAGGATGCCATGCGGAACTGCGTGCGGAAGGCCACCACGGTAATCACCATGGCCACCATGCTTCATTCCATCGCAGTGGGCAATATGACACCGTCGTACCGCGTGATGGCGGACGGAACCGTGCGCCAGACCTATTTCTACATCTGTGATATCTCCGAATTCACGGTGAACAAGCTGGCGGACCGGGGAAGCTTGTCCTCCAAGGGCATCATCACCAATGTGCAGGACTTCGTGTGCAACGTCGCCGACGGCCTGGGATTGGAATACTAAATATCGGAAACAACGAAGAAAACGCCGCACCGAATCAAGGTGCGGCGCTTTTATTATGCAGTCACGCGCATGCGGCGGAATATAGTTTTTTTCTATATAAAAGAAATCTACTATAATTTCTTTAAATGAATGAATTATCACCAAAATATTGAAGCTGGATTTCACGGGTACTATAATAAAAACGCAAAATGCTTTTCATAAATGTTAGGAGGAATTATGAAGAAGAGAAATGTGTTAGCTCTTGCTCTGGCTCTCGTAATGAGCGTTGGCATGAGCTCCAGCGTGTTTGCTGCAACATGGAGCGGCAGTGCACCGAAGGAAAATGATGTTGAGAAAGTTACCTACAACTTCATGAACGAAACCAAGGCCGGCAAATACAAGCTGGTAGATACCGCGACCCTGAAGAATTGGGTGGACAAGAAAGACACGATGATTATCGTGGACACCATGCCGGCAGCCGTTTCTTACAACAAGCAGCACGTACCGGGTGCAATCAACTCTGTAGCACCGAAGACCGAGAAGGAATACACTTCCGCAGAGAAGGCCGACTTGATGAAGCAGGTAAAGCCGCTGCTGTCCAAGAAGACCGTAAAGAAGACCACCTGGACCAAGGTTTCCAAGAAGACCTACAAGAAGCTGAAGAAGTCCAACAGAAAGACCAAGAAGATTAAGAAGAAGGTATATTACTACAAGAAGGTTGTAAAGAAGTCCGTTGTTGCGGACAAGAACACCAAAATCGTAGTATACTGCGGTCACATCGGATGCGCTCGTTCTCACGTTGCCGCTGCATACCTGGTTAAGCAGGGATACACCAACGTATATCGTTACGGTGGCGGAATCTCCGCATGGGTAGATGCCGGATACAATGTTGAGAAGGTAGAGACTGCACCGGCAGCATAAAATAAGACTCTTTGAGTTTTGATATTTTAGACAAGAAGGGGGAGTTGGGGGTTCTCAGCTCTCCCTTTTCGCAACCTGTGTGTTTTTATTAAAGAAAGGAAATGCATATGTACACTCAGATCTCTTCCAAGAAGCGGCTGACCGCGCTGCTGGTTGCTTTCGCGTTCTTGCTGGGGACATTCGCTGTGGGAACCGAAACCGTCTCGGCCGCATCGAAGCTGAAGGTCAGCCCGACCCGCAAAACGGTCTATATCGGAAGCAAGGTTACCATCAAAGCCAATAAGAAGGTGAAATGGTCGGTTTCCGGCAAAAAGAAGATCGTAAAGATCGTTTCGAAGAAATCCAAGAAGAACAAGAAGGTCACCGTCAAAGCGTACAAGGCCGGAACGGCTTATGTAAAAGCAAAATACGGAAAGAAGACAAAGAAAATCCGCATCACCGTTCGCAGCAAGGTTCCCACAAAGATCAATGTGGTCAGCACGGAGACCGGAATCGGTGTGGGCAATCATTGCACCGTTAAGGTGAAATCGGTATCGCCTTCCTATGCAAGCAAGTCTGTAACCTGGTCTTCCAGCAATACGAAGATTGCTACCGTAAATGCCTCCGGCCTGGTGAAGGGTGTAAAGCCGGGCGTCGCTACAATTACGGCAACATCCAAGATGAGCAAGGCCAAGAAGGGCTCCGTAAAGATTCGGGTACTGAAAACCCTGAGCGGAACGGTCACGATGACCACATCCGTTACCGATGAGACCAAATTCCCGAAGGGAAAGGTAACCCGGGTATGGATTCCGATTCCGCAGACGGATCGGGATCAGACCGTGGCACCTTCCACCCTCAACTATAAGGCAGAGAAGGCAACGGAGACAAAGTACACTTATGATTCCTCCGGCAACAAGGCGCTCTACGTCGTGTGGGATGAGAACACAGAACCGAAGGATCGGACCGTCACCCTTTCCTACAACATCTCTAGACGGGAAATCGTCCGCCCGGACAACTTGGACGCTTTGGAGAAGGGAAAAGTAGATACGAAGGAAATGGCTCCGTACCTCAGAGAGAGCAAAAGAAGCGGTTCCCTGACCAGCGGAATCGTGAAGGAAACGGCAGATAAAATCGTCAAGGACGCCAATGCAAAGACGGTATACCAGAAAGCCCATGCCATCTATAAATGGGTCTGCGAGAACATCTCCCGGGATACGTCCAAACATACTCCGGGAATCGGCGCCGGCAACGCAGAGTACATTCTGAACCACCCGAACGAGGGCGGAAAGTGTACCGATACGAATTCCGTCTTCATCGCGCTGTGCCGAGCAGCGGGTGTTCCGGCCAGAGGCGTCTACGGTCTGTCCCTGAATGAACTGGAATGAAAACCTGGAACATACATTCAGAAGTGCAAACCGCAGTACTACCTCCCGGGTTACGGCTGGGCGGAAGCGGATACCAGTGCAGTTCTGAAAGAAATCATCGGACATGAAGATGAGTATCGAAAAGCGGATACACCGGAAATGGAGGAAGAATGGAAGAACATCAAGGATCGGTACTGGGGTAACGGCAGTGAGCAGTGGATTATGCTCTCTACCGGAGACGACATCGAACTGTCCCCGAGACAGAGCGCTACCACCGCCGAGGATCAATATCCGACGGACAAATATCCTGAAAAATGGCCGCAGCGTCTGACCGGGCTGAACGACGACGGTACGCTGAACTACTTCGTCTATCCATATGTGGAATACGACGGTCAATTCAACCATGCGTATTATAAATTTGGAAAAGAACCACCTTACTTTACATTCAATTACACATTCGAAGAAGATGCAGGATGCAACTGCTAGAATCATTCATCGGATAGGAAAAGAGCGATTCGCCCGGCGAATCGCTCTTTTTCTTATCGTCGGCAGCTCGGTTCCCGCTCTTCCATCCCGGCGAATATTTGAGTATAATGGAAGCATGTAACCCGCATCCAATATTGGTTTTTGATAGAGGTAGAATGCAATGAAAGAATTAAAGAAAGAATTGAAAATCAGCCCGTCCCTGCGGGAACAGGAGAAAATCAGCTACGCGTCCGACGTGATAAACGTGCCGGAAGGCGGCATCGACTGCAACGAGGGCTGCAACCCGTACGGATTTCCGCCGGCTCTGGAAGAGGCCATGGCGGACTTTGATATCAAGCGGTTCGGACCGTATCCCCACAGCCATGCAATCTACGACGGCCTGCGGGAATACTGGAAAGGATATTCCGATATCGAGCCGGAGAATGTGCTTTTGGCGGACGGAAGCATCAGTGCGCTGTATGTGATTTTCGGGCTGTTTCAAGCGCCGGGGGCTGTAGTGCTGGGCAATGCGCCCACCTTCAGCGATGCGGAAATGGCCGCGCGGATGTTGGGCATGGAATGGCGGGCGGTGGCATTGAATCCCGACCGGAATTACCGGTTCGATCCGGATGCTTTTGTGGAGCAGATTACCGACGATGTGACCATGATTTACATCGACAACCCCAACAACCCGACGGGGCAGGTGATTAACCTGTATGCCATCGAGAAAATCCTGGACCGGGCGCTGGAAGTGGGGGCCGGTGTGGTTATCGACGAGGCGTATGGTGATTTTATGCCGAACCAGAATTCCGCAATGACCCTGACGGAGGAGTACCCGAACCTGATTATGGTGCGCACCATGTCCAAAGCCTTCGGGCTGGCGGGTCTCCGGGTGGGATACATCATCGCCGGAAAGCCGATTATCCGTTACATGAAGAAGCTGAGAGACCCGTACATGGTCAGCGAATTCGCCCGGGAGATGGCGGGTAAAGCGCTGATGTACCCGTACCATTTCTGGAACAACATGCTGGATTTCGCCAAAATGAAGCGGGAAATTCGGGAGGCGCTGAAGAAGGCGGGGCACCTGTCCATGGCGGAGACCGACGACATGGTGTCGATTTTCGTGCTGTACTACGACGACCCGGCGGTGGATCTGCAGAAGGTTTTCTGGGAAAACAAGGTGCTGTGCGTTTCCGGTGCGGATTTTGCCGGCATGGAGCGGAATTTCGTCCGGATTCGGCTGCCGAAGATGGAGGATTTCCCGATTCTGCTGGAAGCCGTTCAGCGGATTCACAACGGAGATTCCGACAAAAACAAAAACCCGCAGGGCTAAGGCGCCCGGGGCGGCATAAAATACAAAAGGATAAGGGAATATGGCAAAAAAACCAAAGACAGTATACATATGCACGGAATGCGGAAATGAAAGCAACGGCTGGCAGGGACAGTGCAGTTTTTGCGGTGCCTGGAACAGCATCGTGGAGCAGAAGGTGGCTCCGGCGCCGAAGGAATCCGACGATACCCGCCGCCGGGTGACGCCGCTGGCGAGACCGGTGCCCCTGAGCGAGGTGGGGACCCGGAACTACAGCCGGATCCACTCCGGAAGCCGGGAACTGGACCGGGTGCTGGGGGACGGCATCGTGCTGGGATCCCTGATTCTCATCTCCGGAGAACCAGGCATTGGGAAATCCACCCTGATTGTGCAGGCGGCCAACCACATCGCCGGAACCTACGGAAAGGTGCTTTACGTCAGTGGCGAGGAATCCGAAGAGCAGGTAAAGCTCCGGGCAGACCGGGTCTGCGGGAAAATTTCCGAGAACCTGTATATTTTTCCGGAGACCAATTTGGAGAACGTGCTGGCCCACTGCGAGAACCTGCAGCCGTGTTTTGTGATTATCGACTCCATCCAGACGGTGTATTCCGGCGGAATCGATTCCGTGGCGGGCAGCGTCTCCCAGATTCGGACCTGTTCCAACTTGCTGATGAATTTCGCGAAGACCAAGAACGTGCCGGTGATGATTGTGGCTCATGTGACCAAATCCGGCGAACTGGCGGGCCCGAAGACCATCGAGCACATGGTGGACTGCGTATTGCAGTTTAACGGAGAACGGGATCGGGACCTGCGGGTGCTCCGCTCCCTGAAAAACCGTTTCGGTACGACGGAAGAAATCGGGGCCTTTCGCATGGGTCCGGAAGGGATGAAGGAAGAAAATGACCTTTCCGGCAGCCTTCTGGAGAATCCGGATGTGCAGGAAGAGGGATCCCTGGTATCCGCCATCTACGAGGGCAGCCGGCCGGTCTTCTTTGAAATACAGGCTTTGGTGAGTCCATCCAATGTGGGTTTTGCCCGAAGAACGGCTCTGGGCATCGATCAGAACCGGTTGAATATGATTCTGGCAGTGCTGGAGAAGAAAGCGGGAATTTCCCTGTTAAACTACGACGTGTACGTGAACGTGGTGGGGGGCATGCGGCCGGACAGCACCGCAACGGACCTGGCAGTGGCCCTGGCCATCTTCAGTTCCTTCCGTGGAAAGTGCGCCGCCGCGAAAACCATCGCCATCGGCGAGATCGGCTTGACCGGAAACCTGCGGTCCGTGCGAAATGCGGAAAAAATAGCGGCAGAGGCGGTGCGCCTGGGCTACGAGAAAATTATTCTGCCGAAAAAGAACAGCAAGTTCACCCTGACCGGGATTTCCGTCGTGGGCGCGGAAAACATCATGGAAGCCATCCGTCAGGCGTACTGATGGCGGCTCCGGGCCGTGAAATTCAGAAAAGGCGGCCCGGGTGCCGGCACGGTTTGCGTATGCCTGCCCGCAAAGCCAATAAATTCGGTTTCCTTGCGCGAACCCCGGGCCTGAAATTCAGAAAAGGCGGCCCGGGTGCCGGCACGGTTTGCGTACGCCTGCCCGCAAAGCCAATAAATTCGGTTTTCGTACGCAAACCACCGGGCCTGAAAATCAGAAAAGGCGGCCCGCAAATGAAGAAGCCTGCATCGTCAAGCAGTTGCTGACGATGCAGGCTTCTTCCATTTCCATTGTTTATTGCTCCCCTTGCGAGCTGTCCTCGGTCTGATTTTCGAACTGGGACGCCTTCTCCAGCTTGACTTTTGCGGTCACTTCTTTGCCGTTCCGCTCCACAGTGAAGGTGACGGTATCTCCCACCTTCTTCTTCTGAATGGCCTGAATTAAGCCGTTGGAGGAGGTGACTTTCTTGCCGTCCAGCTTGGTAATCCGGTCGCCGGACTTGAGACCCGCCTTCTTGGCGTGGCTGCCGTACACCTCGTGGATGTACACGCCGGCCTTATCCACATTGTACTCGGCCTTCCGGTCCTCGGTCACGTCGAGAATGCTGATGCCTGCCGCCGGTTTTTCCACTATCGTGCCGTTCTTGATGATATCATCGATGATCGGTGCGGCGGTATCCACCGGGATGGCAAAGCCCAGCCCTTCGATTCCGGTGCCGGAACCCTTGGCCACCACGAGACCGATGAGCTCGCCCTTTCCGTTAAACAGGCCGCCGCCGGAGTTTCCCGGGTTGATGGCGGTATCCGTCTGAAGAAGGGTCAGCTTCTTACCGTTGATGGACAGCTGCCGGTCCAATGCGCTGATGATGCCGGAAGTGGTGGTGCCGCCCAGCTGGCCCAAAGGGTTGCCGATGGCTACGGCCAGGTCACCCACCTGCACTTTTTTGCTCTTGCCGATGGTGACGGCGGTGTAGCCGCTGCCGCCGATTTTCAGAACGGCGATATCGTTTCCTTCATCGTAGCCCACCACGGACGCGGAGCGGGATCGGCCGTTCCGCAGACGGACGGTGATTTTCTTGGCCCCTTCGATGACGTGGTAGTTGGTGGCGATGTACCCCTTCTTGTTCACGATGACACCGCTGCCGGCGCCCTGGCTGACGGAGTTCCCCAGCACGCTCTTCGTGGGAACCTCGGTGCTGATTTCCACCACCGCATCCGCATTTTTCTTATAGATTTGCTGAATGGTCAGCTTGCTTCCGGTGGCGCTTTCCAGTGAATTGTTGCTGTCCAGATTGGAATAGCTGCCGCCGCCGCTCATTCGGCTTCCCAGGAAGGCCCCCAAAGCGGAGCTGAAAATTACCGCCAGGACCAAAGCCACCGCCAGAAAGCGTTTCGTGACGTAGGGAGAGCCGGACGCCTTGGGCCGAGGCGAAGTTTTTTTTCTTGGGGCTTTTTTTTCGCCGGTAAAAACACCTTCCGTGCCGCCCTTGGTTTCCGACCAGACCTGAGGGTTGACGTCCGGTTCGTCGGGATTGACCAAGACGAAATTCGGATCCTCGGGGATGGAATCAAAAGGGTTCTTTTCGTTCATATCTATTTCCTCCATGTGGTTAATTATTGAATGGATTTTCACACAACTCTAATTATTATAACCTTTCAATATGAGAATCGCGTGTGGATTCGGGAGTTTTATGAATTTTCTGTGGGGAGGGGGAAAGCCGCCATAAAACTATTGATAATCCGAGTTTTATGAGTGTATAATAACCCTATGTGTTTAAATTAAGCTTAAAGAGATTGTATTAAAAGAACATCCTTCGGGGTGCGGAAAGGAGATATAGATGTATTGCTATACTAAAATTCAGGAAGATATGTATTGGATTGGCGGCAACGACCGGAAGCTGTCCATGTTCGAGGGGGCCATCCCGATGACCGAGGGAATGGCGTATAATTCTTATTTTATCGATGATGAGAAGACCGTAGTGCTGGATACGGTGGACGATTCCGTGGTTCGCGTGTTCGACGATAACCTGAATCACCTGCTGAATGGCCGGGGTCTGGATTACATCATCGTCAACCACGTGGAGCCGGATCACAGCTCCTCCCTGTGCGAGCTGGTGCGCCGTCACCCGGAGACCAAGATCGTGGCGACCTCTAAGATCAAGAACATGCTGAAGAACTACGTTAGCTGGAACCTGGACGACAACTTCCTTCAGGTGGAAGAGGGGGAAGAGCTGAGCACCGGAAAGCACGTGTTCACCTTCGTAAATACCCCGATGGTTCACTGGCCGGAAGTGATGATGACTTACGAGAAGACCACCGGAACCCTGTTCTCCGCAGACGCATTCGGAATCTTCGGCGCTCATGACGGAAATATTTTTGCGGACTGCTACGATTTCGACAGAGACTGGCTGCCGGCAGCCCGGAGATACTACACCACCATCGTGGGCAAATTCGGAAAGTTCACCATGGGTGCGCTGAAGAAGGCATCCGGACTGGATATCAAGATGATCTGCCCGCTGCACGGATACATCATCCGGAAGGATTTTGAGAAGTACCTGGCGGCGTATACCGCATGGGGCACCTACACCGCAGAGGAGCAGGGCGTGCTGGTTCTGTACGCTTCTCCGTACGGCAACACCAAGAACGGTGCGGAAATTCTGGCCAACGAGCTGGCGGCAAAGGGCGTGGACAAGATGAAGCTGATTGACGTTTCCCACACGGATCCGATGTACATTCTGCCAGAAGTATTCCGCTTCAGCAATCTAGTCATCGCCACCACCACGTACAACGGCGATATGTTCATCAAGATGGAAGAGGCACTGACCGAGCTGCGGTCCATGGGCGTATCCAACAAGAAGGTCAGCATCATTCAGAGCGGCTCCTGGGCACCGACCGCCGGCAAGAAGGTTCAGGAGATGACGGATCAGCTCACCGGAACCGAATACGTGGGCGACATGGTGACCATCAAGGGTACCGTAAAGGAAGACTCCAGAGAAGCTCTGGTGGCTCTGGCAGATGCAATCGCAGAATCATTAAAGTAAAGAGGAGTAATTTTGGCTAAAAACAAAGCGACGTTGCGCATACGCAACCGGCAATACGAAGAGAGTCTGGAACCCAGCGGAAATGCGTTTGCCCGGAAGCTGACCCTGGATGATGAGATGGAAATGATTACGGAAGCTACCGTTTATACCAAAGAAAATTCCACCTACATCACCTATGAGGAATCGGAGAAGACGGGAATGCAGGACAGCCGCACCATGATCAAGCTGACGGGCGACATCGTGGAGGTACACCGGTACGGAAAGAAAAAGAAGAACGACGGGATGAATCTGGATCTCCATCTGGAGAAGGGCCGCCGGGAATTGGTTCGGTACCGCCTTCCGGTGGGAAGCGTGAACATCGAGATGGTGACCCACGATGTGACCCACGATCTGGACGAAGAAGGGTTTGGAAAGATTTTTGCGGAGTACAGCATGTACTTCGGCGATGAAACAATGGGAAGCCGGAGAAATAAACTGGAAATGACAATCCGGCCGGAATAGGCAAGAACGACAAGAGAGGAAGAACATGAAGAAGATTGGATTTGACGCGGAGAAATATTTGGAAGAGCAGTCCAGATATATTCGGGAGCGCATTACAAACGGAGACGGGAGACTGTATCTGGAATTCGGTGGTAAATTGGTAGAAGACAAGCATGCTGCTCGGGTGCTTCCGGGATATGACGAGCATGCGAAAATCAACCTGCTGCAGCGTCTGAAGGATCAGACGGAGATTATCATCTGCATCTATGCCGGTGATATCACCACCAGCAAAACCCGCCAGGATTTCGGCATCACCTACGACCTGGAAGTATTGAGACTCATCGATGCGCTGCGGGATTACGATCTTCAGATCAATTCGGTGGTGGTCACCCGGTATCAGGATGTGCCATCCGTCAACATGTTCATCAACAAGCTGGAACGTCGCGGCATCCGCACCTACAAGCATCGGTACACAAAGGGATACCCGACGGACGTGGATACCATCGTCAGTGATGAAGGCTACGGCGCCAATCCGTACATCGAAGTGACGAAACCGCTGGTGGTTGTAACCGGTCCGGGAGGCGGATCCGGAAAGCTGGCCACCTCTCTGTCCCAGGTATATCACGAATACCGTCAGGGCAACAAGGCACGCTACGCCAAGTTCGAGACCTTCCCGGTATGGAACCTGCCGCTGAAGCATCCGGTGAACATCGCCTACGAAGCGGCGACGGCAGACCTGAAGGATGTGAATATGATCGATTCCTTCCACCTGGAAGCCTACGGCAAAACCGCCGTGAACTACAACCGGGACATCGAGGCGTTCCCGGTACTGAGAAGAATTCTCCACAAAATTACCGGAGACGATTCCTATCAGTCTCCGACGGATATGGGTGTGAACCGGGTCGGATTCTGCATCTCCGATGACGAAGTGTGCCGGGAAGCTTCCCGGCAGGAAATCATTCGCCGGTACCTGCTGGCGGAATGTTCCTATAAGAAGGGCAAAATCGACGAGAGCATCCTGGAGCGCACCAAGCTCCTCATGGAAGAGGTTCAGGCCGGCCGCTACGACCGCCCGGTGGTAAAACCGGCAGAGGAGTATGCGGAACTGAAGCGTCAGGAAGAAGGCGATGACGAGAATGTAATCATCACCGCCATTCAGCTGCCGGACGGCGCCATCGTTACCGGAAAGAACTCGGAACGCATGGTGGCCACTGCCGCAATGATGCTGAACGCCATCAAGAAGCTGGCGGGAATCGATGACGGCATTCCGGTTATCTCCGCGCAGATTCTGGAGAACATCCGGGATATGAGAGTGCGGCTGTTCCACGACAAGTCCAGTCTGAACTGCGAGGAAATCATCATGGCCCTCACCATGAGCAAGATGACCAACCCGATTGCGGAAATGGCGCTGCAGCAGCTGCCGAAGCTGAGAGGCTGCATGGCCCACTGCACCGCAATCCTCAGCGACCGGGACGAACAGACCATGAAGTCCCTGGGAATTGACGTGACCAGCAATCCGGAATTCTCCACCAACAACCTTTACTCGAATTAGTGGGTAAAAAAAGATACCAGAGAGGAGTGGGAGACCGATGTCCCCGGCTCCTCTTTCGCATAATAGAGAAAAATTGAGAAGAGAACAATGACAAAAGAAAATTTGAAAGGAAAAAGCGCGGTGGTGAAGAACCTCCGCCGAAAATCCGTGTTCCGATACGCCCTAATCGGTCAGGGAATTATCATCGGTGTGACGACCGGGCTGATCATCGCCCTGTTTCGCTGGCTCCTGATCTTTGCGGACGGGTGCCGGAACCGGCTGGTGGCTTACGCCAACACCGGAGTGGGACCGGCGCTCATCGCCGCCCTGGTGATGCTTCTGCTGGTGCTGGTTATCGGTTGGATTCTGCGGAAAGAACCGGAATCCACCGGCTCCGGCATTCCACAGGTGGAAGCGGAGCTGCTGGGAAAGAAGGATATGAACTGGCTTTCGGTGCTGGTTTCCAAAATCCTGGGCTGCGCCCTGTCCATCGGCGGCGGTCTGGCACTGGGACGGGAGGGCCCTAGTATCCAGATCGGTGCGATGGTGGGAAAGGGTTTTGCCCGGACCAACAAGCGGGTGCTGACCGAGGAGCGGTACCTCATGAGCTGCGGCGCCGGTGCCGGATTGTCCGCGGCCTTCGGCGCGCCTTTGGCGGGCACCATATTCTGCTTGGAGGAATTGTACCGCAACTTTTCATCGGAAGTGCTGCTGTCCACCATGGCAGCGGCGGCATCATCGGATTTTGTGGTCGCCTACATCATAGGAATGGAGCCGGTATTCGGCTTCCGGATCGAGTACCGCCTTCCGCTGAAATATTACTGGTTCGCCATGATTCTGGGGGTGGTGCTGGGCCTGTTCGGAAGTCTGTATAACCGGACCATCGACCGGATGCAGGATTTTTTTGACCGGGTAGGAACGGCGGCCAACGCGCTGGCCAAGAAATGGCCGGGAAGACGGCGACTGAACCCAAAGACCGGAAAAATGGATTACAAGGGAAATATTGCGCCTTTTGCCAAGCTGGCGGTGGGCCTGACCATGGCCTACATCTGCTTCTTTGCATACCCGATTACTTTGGGAAGCGGAAACGGATTGGTGAGCCGGATTGCAGAGGGCGACTTCGCGCTGAAAGCGTTGCTGATTCTTTTGGCAGTGAAATTCGTATTCTCCACTGCCAGCTTCGGAACCACCGCACCGGGCGGCATCTTCCTGCCCCTGCTGGTGCTGGGCGCCGTCACCGGCGGAGTCTACTCCCGGCTGCTGGAAAACCTGCTGGGCATTGACGGAAAATACATTGCCGCCTTCGTGGTACTGGCCATGGCGGGGTATTTTGCGGCCATCGTTCACGCGCCGGTGACGGGGGTGGTGCTGATTACGGAGATGACGGGAGATTTTCGTTCCCTGCTGGGCCTGGTGATGGTTTCCCTGATTGCCTTCGTAATCTCGGAGCGCCTGGGAACGGAGCCAATCTACACCCAGCTGATGAATCGCAGCAGCGGAAAGCGCTACAACGTTCCGAAACAGCGCAAAAGCATCATCGACGATATCGTCCATCCCGGTTCGATCATGGACGGAAAGCGAATCATGGATATGGGGCTGCCCTTGGGCGCGTTGATCGTCTCCGTGATTCGGGAGGAACAGGAATTCATTCCCGACGGGCACACCATCCTCCGAGGGGGAGATGTAATCGAGGTGCTGCTGCGGGAAGAAGACCTGGCGGAAGTGGAGCACATCATTGAAGAGGAATGTAAGAAGGTGAGATTATGAACATCCTGGACTATGTGAAGAACACCACCCGGACATTTGAAGAGATGCCGCTGAATCCGGTGGACAGCCTGGTGCTGAGCCAGCTGTCCTATGCTCGGCTGGAGTTCGCCGAGCCGAAGCCGGAAAACCTGCGGGATTGCCTGCGGAGGGGCGTGACCGTTGCCGACTTCTTTCGAAACGAGTGGTTTGAAAAAATATTCTGCGACGGGATTTCCGATTCCGACAATATGAACCTGATGGCCTACGCGGTAGCCAGCCGGCGGTACCGAAATCTGAAAATCCGGGATATCGTGGGGGACTTTGACAAGTCCAGTGAAAAGCAGTTCGGCGCCATGATTTTCCGGCTGGATGCCAACACGGACTTCGTGGCCTTCCGGGGAACGGACGGATCCATGCTGGGTTGGAAGGAGGACTTCAACCTGTCCTTCATGAACGAAGTTCCGTCCCAGTCGGAAGCGGTGGAGTATTTGGAGCGGAATTACGGACCCGGCAATCGAAAGGGACGGAATCGTCGCTTCTACGTGGGCGGACATTCCAAAGGAGGAAATCTGGCGGTATATGCGGCACTGATGTGCAGTCCGGAAGTGCGCTCCCGCATCCTGAGGGCTTACAGCTTGGACGGACCGGGATTCCGAGATGAGGTTCAGGAAGAGCTGGACCGGATTCAGGAGAAGAGCGAAGTTGCCATCACGAAACTGGTTCCTCGCACTTCGGTAGTGGGAATGATGATGCAGAACAGCTCGGATTACCAAGTGGTCCAGAGCGATGCCATCGGCATCATGCAGCACTTCTCCTATTCCTGGCAGGTGCAGGATTCCGATTTCGTCTACCTGGAGGAAATCGACACCGGCGGAAAATACATGAACCGGACGGTGCACGACTGGCTCCAGTCCGTGCCCGATGAGAAGCGGAAGGTGTTCATCAATGCTCTCTTTGACGTCCTGGCGGAACATCAGGTAGATACCATCCAGGATCTGAAGGAAATGAGCCTGACGGACATGGCCAAAATGATTGCCTCCCTGCGGAACCTGGAGGAGGAGGACCGGACCGTGGTAGCGGACGTGCTGAAATCGCTGGCCGGAGCAGCCCTGCCGAAGTTTCGTCGGAAGGACAACCCAAAAAGCCCGGAAGAAAAATAATGTTATTCACTTTTTCTCGGAGCTTTTAACAAAAGAACAAACCTGCATCGGAAAACAATCTCATCGTCAAGCTGAGATTGCTTTCCGGATGCAGGTTTTTCATTCCCGGGCGCCGGTGAGCCGGGAAAATCCGGACGGTGTTGGCGCGACCTGACGAAGGACAAAGGCTTTGCAGGGAGGACGGCGCCAACATGGGCACCGGTGAGCCGGGAAAATCCGGATGGTGTTGGCGCGACCCGGCGAAGAAACAAAGCTTTGCGGGGAGGACAGCGCCAACATGAGCACCGACAGTCTGGGAAAATCCGGACCATGTTGGCGTGACGTGACGGAGGACAAAGGCTTTGCAGGGAGGACAGCGCCAACATGAGCGCCGGTGAGCCGGGAAAATCCGGACCATGTTGGCGTGACGTGACGGAGGCCAAAGGCTTTGCGGGGAAGACGGCGCCAACATGGGCGCCGACAGTCCGGGAAAATCCGGACCATGTTGGCGTGACATGACGGAGGATAAAGGCTTTGCAGAGAGGACGGCGCCAATATGTTCATATCCATCGTTAGAAGGAGGCAGTAAAATGATTTGCGAAAAATGCGAAAATGCTAAAAGAAGCCAGAATTGAATTTAGAATCTTTTCCAACTTTCCATATGAAATCTAAAGACAGGATTGACGAAAAATAATGTTTTTTTGTACAGAATTCGATACCTTTATTGCGGACGGAGAACAATGAGCGTAATATAAACAATTGGAAAAAAACAGTTTAAAAAAATTAATGGTAATGGTACAGAAAGAAGGCTCATCATGAAAAAAGTAGTTACTTACATCATCTTGACGGCGTTTCTTTTCGGGACAATGGAGATTGCCCTGAAGATTGCCGGAAGCACATTTGATTCCATTCAGCTCACGTTTCTCCGGTTCCTTATCGGCGGTCTGGTGCTGGCGCCTTTCGGCGTTGCGGAAATCCGGAAGGACAACATTAAGATTACAAAAGGTGATTGGCTCTGGTTGCTTCTGGTAGGCATCATGGGAATTGCCATCAGCATGCTGGCATTCCAGATTGGCGTTCAGCACTGCAACGCATCCACCGCAGCAGCACTGATTTGCCTGAACCCGCTGTTCACCATGGTGATCGCCCACTTCTTTACCTCGGAGAAGATGGACAAAGCGAAGGGGCTGGCATTTTTCATCGGCATCGTGGCAGCGGTATTCATGATTCGTCCGTGGGACGTTCAGCCGGGCAACACGGTGTTCGGTATGGCCACCATGCTTCTGGCATCCGTTACCTTTGCAGCATATACGGTAATGGGCAAAAAAACCATCGGCCGAATCGGTACTTTCGCTCAGACCAGCATCTCCTTCATCCTGGGTTCTCTGGTGCTGCTCTTGGTCCTGATTCCGATGGGACGTCCGGTATTCGCCCACATCACAGAGCAGCCGCTGGTACTTCTCTACAGCGGAATCGTGGTTACCGGTCTGGGATACCTGTTCTACTTCTTGGCCATCCGTTATTCGGATGCCACCACCGGATCCATCGCATTCTTCATTAAGCCGGCCATCGCACCGGTGCTGGCGGTGGCTGTCCTGGGAGAACATGTCTACTGGAACACCATCGTGGGCATCGTTCTTCTGATCATCGCCTCCGTCATTACCCTTCGGGATACCTGGTCCACGGAGGATCCGACCATCGAAGAGACGGAACTGGAAGTTCGGGAAGGACTGGAAGTAGAATAAAAAAACTGCATGCGGTCAGCAACCGCCGGGGCCTGCGGCTCAAGCCGCCGCACCCCCCCGGCCAAGATTGCCTCCCGCATGCAGTTTTTTTTAGTGGGGAGAAGAAGGGAAGTGCCTTCGGCGCCGTGGACGTGGTGCTCCAAGGCCCGCAAATCCTTATTCTTTCGTCGGGGGGCACCACGTCGCCCGCCTCGGCCCTCCGGCGTCCCATCTATTCAATTTATTTATACATCTTTCTTCGTGAAAATGTTGATTCGCTATGCCGTTATCATTTATAATCCGATAATGACGAGTTCTGAGAATAAGAAACAACAGGAGAGGTTATGCGAAGTAGATTTAATATGTTTCCCGTCGTGGAAGGAAAAGAAACAAAGGCTAATACTATCGGCAAAGCAGCAATTATAGGCGGGTGTATCTTAACTTTTGGGATGCACTTGTTTTACAAGGAAAACGGTGCTCGCATATGGACATACTTGAGTGAGATATTTGTGGCATATTTTCTGCTGGACTACCTGTTTCTAAGCATCGGCGGGTGCATCCAATGCAGCAAGCGCATCGGGAAAAGGGTGCGAGTTGGAATCGTGATTCTGGCTTTGGTTGCCGTTCTCTTCACTTTGCTGCTTTGCTTCCTGGAAAAAGCATCAACTCTCACCCTCCTTCCTTACAGCATAATTCTCGTGTACGCCATTGTGGGGTATCGGAATTATAATAGCGCAAAAAAAGCTTAGCTCAGACTGGATAAGGAGCGCATTACCAGATCAATGTCTTTGTTTTCCAACTCTTGTATAATGTGCAGATACGTCTTCTGCGTCGTCGTCATGCTGGAATGACCCAGCCTCTGGGCAACACTGGCAATAGAGACACCGGCAAAAAGAAGCAGGGAGGCGTGGGTGTGACGAAGACCGTGGACCGAAATCACGGGAATATGAAGTTTTCGACAGTGACGTTCCAGTACATCATTGACAGTGGAATTGTACACTTTTCCCTGTATGAATATAGGCTTGTCTTCCGGCAGGTTTCGGAGCAAGGTGGAGAATTGGACAATCAGCTGCCAATCCAGTTGGACGCGCCGGACGGAGGAGCGGTTCTTTGTAGGTTGAAATCCGCCGCCTTCTTTGTAATTCCAAGTCTTGTTGACAGAGATGGATTGCTTTGTGAAGTCGAAGTCGGCGGGGGTCAATGCCAGCGCTTCCGAGAAGCGGAGACCGGTTTTTGCAATCAGAAGAATCAGCCAATCCCAATTCAACCCTTCTTCCAGATTCAGGTCCGCCAGGAGCTGATGCAGTTCAAATTGATTCAGATATTTACATTTTTTCACCCGAGGTGTTTTCCCTTTAATGATTGCTTTTCGAGTCGGGTCCCGATCGATAAGCCCTTCATCCAGCGCATCCAGAATGGCTCCTTTTAATTGATGGTGAAAGTCCATTGTTGTTTGCCGCTCATGCAGCAAGGCGTAGTCATTGAGCAGCTTTTGATAGGTAATTCGGTTCAGTTCGCCAACTTGCAATTCCGGTGACAGCCGACGAACCCAGGATAGCGTCAATTCGTATTTTTTCATGGTAACGTCACGGATGGCGCCTTCCTTGTACACTTGAATCCACTCTTCGTAATACTCGTGAAATAACGTGGTTTTCTTAATGTTGTTCAGCATAATGACCTCCTGTAAACACTTTGCAGCATGTAATGGTAAAGAAATTTCCTTTACCAATCCCCGGTGCATGGTATAATTAAATCAATCGGCTTACACCGGGGATGAGCGTTTTTGTTTAAGTATAAGATACAACGAGGAGCACTATGAATAAGCAACAATTATCCGCAAAAATCTGGGAATCTGCCAATAAGATGCGTTCGAAGATTGAGGCGAATGAATACAAGGATTACATTCTGGGGTTTATTTTCTATAAATTCCTTTCCGAGAAGGAAGTGGAATACTTGAAGAAAAATGATTGGACGGATGAATACCTCCCGGAATTGACCGAAGAGGATGAGGAAACGGTAACCAGCGTTCAGAAGAATATCGGATATTTTATTTCTTATGAAAACCTGTTCTCCACCTGGCTGGAAATGGGGAAGGATTTCCGCATTGAACACGTGCATGACGCCCTGTCGGCGTTTAACCGGAACATCAATTCGACCCATAAGCGTGTTTTTGAGAAAATTTTCGACACCCTTCAGACGGGACTTTCCAAGCTGGGGGATAACTCCGCATCCCAATCCAAAGCCATTCGGGATTTGGTATATCTAATCAAAGATATTCCGATGGACGGAAAGCAGGACTACGATGTGTTGGGATTCATCTATGAAGATTTGATTCGAAACTTTGCTTCCAATGCCGGAAAGAAGGCGGGGGAATTCTACACGCCTCATGAGGTGTCGCTGCTAATGTCGGATATTGTGGCACACCACTTGCAGAATCGCAAGGAGATTAAGATATACGACCCGACCAGCGGTTCCGGCTCTCTCCTAATCACCATCGGAAAGAGCACCGCTCGATATATGAAGAATCGAAACAATATTAAATACTATGCGCAGGAGCTGAAGCAGAACACCTACAACTTGACTCGAATGAATCTGGTGATGCGAGGAATTCTCCCGGACAATATCGTGACTCGGTGCGGGGATACGCTGGAAGAGGACTGGCCGTATTTTGACGAAAACGATCCGGCACAGACATACGATCCTCTTTACGTGGACGCAGTGGTATCCAATCCGCCCTATTCCCAGTCATGGGATCCTACCGGGAAGGAGAACGATGTTCGCTTCGCTCGGTTCGGCTTAGCGCCGAAGGGTAAAGCCGATTATGCATTTCTGCTTCACGATTTGTTCCACGTAAAGGATGACGGAATCATGACGATCGTTCTGCCCCACGGGGTGCTTTTCCGCGGCGGCGAAGAAGGAGAGATCCGTCGGAATCTGATTGAACAGAATCATATCGATGCAATTATCGGGCTGCCGGCGAATATTTTCTACGGGACCGGCATTCCGACCATCATCATGGTGCTGAAGCAGAAGCGCGAGAACAATGATGTTCTCATTATCGACGCATCCAAGGGTTTCATTAAGGAGGGTAAAAACAATCGGCTGCGTGCTTGCGATATCAAGCGAATCGTAGATACGGTGACCGACCGCCGGGATGTTCCGAAATTCGCAAAAAAAGTCAGCCGGGAAGAAATCCGCCGGAATGACTATAATCTGAATATTCCACGGTATGTGGATTCCTCTGAAGAGGCAGAATCCTGGGATATTTATGCGTCCATGTTCGGCGGAATTCCGGAAAAAGAATTGGATTCCCTTCAGAAATATTGGAGCGCCTTCCCGCATCTTCGGGAAGAATTGTTCCGGGAAGTATCGCCCGGATACTGTGAGGTGAAGGATTCGGATATTAAGTCCGCCGTACAGGAGCATGAAGATGTTCAACTGTTCCGGAAGCAATTCTGCGACGCCTTCCGCACACTGGAAGATGCGCTTCATCGGACGCTTGTAGAGGAAGCGGAAACCGTAAATGCCGTGACGGCCGAGTCGGACTTCACCGATGATATTTTTACCCGACTCAAAGATATCCCGCTGGTGGATTCTTACGAAGCCTACCAGCTTCTCCATGATTCTTGGGAAACGGTAATTGAGAACGATCTGGAGATGATTCAGACGGAAGGCCCGGCGGCGGCCACGCAGGTGGATCCGAATCTGGTGCTGAAGAAGAAGAATGGAAAGGATCAGGAGGTTCAAGATGGCTGGAAGGGGCACATTCTGCCTTTCGAACTGGTTCAAGACGCATTGCTGTTTGAGGAGAAAGAGGCCATTTCGGTAAAAGAAAATCGCCTTGCCGAAATCGTTTCCGAGTATGAAGAGATTTTCGAGTCGCTGGACGAGGAGGAGAAGGCCGCGGACTATTCCGGCGAGAACGGTTTTGTCTGGAGCGAGGTAAAGAAAGCCATTAAAGCAGGTGCTTTGGAGCCGGAAACGCTGCAGAAATTGACCAATGCCTTGAAGTTGAATGAGGAAGAGAAGAAACTGAAATCCGCCGTCAAGAAGCGAAAGGAGGCGCTGGAGCTTCAGACCAAAGATACCGTTGAGAACCTCCGCGTCGAACAGGTCAAGGAGCTGCTTCATCGGAAGTGGATTACCCCGCTGGTGCAGAATCTTCTGAACCTTCCGAACAATGCGGTGGATGCGCTGATTTCGGAATTGAATGTACTGAATCAGAAATATGAAACCACTTTCGCCGAGCTGGAATCCCAGATTGCGGAAACGGAGACGCAGCTTTCGGCCATGATGGATGAACTCACCGGCAGCGAAACCGATCTGCTGGGTCTAAGCGAACTTCGGAAACTGTTGGGAGGTGAGTGATATGACGGAAAAAAGAAAATCGCCGGCCCTCCGGTTCCGAGGATATACCGATGATTGGGAACAGCGTAAGTTTGATAAAGTATTTGATTGTACTATTCCAAACAATGCGCTTTCTCGTGCTGAACTAAGCTATGATGAAGGAACTGTTTTGAATGTTCACTATGGAGACGTTTTAGTAAAATACGGTTCTGTGTTGGATGTTCAAAGAGATGAAATTCCTCGCATTCCACAAAGCTGTCGGGAGGACTTTAGAGGAGCTTTATTACAGGATGGTGACATTATCATTGCTGATACCGCAGAAGATGAAACCACCGGAAAAGCCTGTGAAATAGGTAATTTACAAGGAAACTCTATTGTATCGGGGCTACATACAATGGTGTGTCGACCGCGCCAACAAATGGCATTGGGTTACCTTGGCTACTACTTAAATTCTAATGCTTATCATCACCAACTTCTACCTCTAATGCAAGGAATAAAGGTTTTGTCTTTGAGCCGTAGCAACATTCAAAAAACAAGTGTAAGCTATCCTACATCAGTAGAAGAGCAAAAGCTCATAGCCAGTTACTTTAGCCAGCTCGACAACCTCATCACCCTTCATCAGCGTAAGCTTGAACGGA
>OMNT01001088.1_pt1 | contig 26518 bp, 22 predicted proteins | sample 1672551 | NCBI WGS metagenome assembly OMNT01 (sample SAMEA3136698, study PRJEB25190) | human gut metagenome | reverse complement strand
AGCGCGGTGATCTGTACGCCCATCAGGAGTGCACCCAGCCCCTGCGCATGATCACCGCCGTGGCTCCCGTGGCGGGCAGCGTGGCTCCCGTAAGCCTCAAGACCCGTACCCCCATCCCCAAGGCCAAGATCGACGAATGCATGCGCGCCATTGACGAGCTGCAGCTCAAAGCCCCCATCAAGGCCGGCGATGTGCTGATCGCCAACGTGGTAGGCACTGGTGTGGACGTTATCGCCACCAAGTCCGTGCTGTAAGCGCGTATCGAGTCCGTGGTTTTCTTACGCGCCGCTTTCGATCGTCGGGAGCGGCGTGTTTTGCGTATCGGAAAGGAGCTGCTTTCATGAACACCCTGCTTCACATCTGCTGCGCGCCCTGCGCCAACCAGTGCATCGACGTGCTGCGCACGGACGGCTGCGCCGTCACGGGCTACGGCGAGGATCTGGTCAAAAATGCATTCGGCGCGGACGAGGGACTGGTCGAAACCATCGCCCACTACACCGCCGCGCGCCATTTCCGTCCCGACGTGGATTTCATATTGGACATCGGCGGTCAGGACATCAAATGCTTCAAGATCCGAAACGGCGCGATCGATTCCATCATGCTCAACGAGGCCTGCTCCTCCGGCTGCGGCTCCTTCATCGAGACCTTTGCCAAGGCCCTGGGCTATTCCATCGCGGACTTTTCCAAGATGGGCCTCTTTGCCAAGCACCCGGTGAACCTCGGCTCCCGGTGTACCGTTTTTATGAACTCCTCCGTGAAGCAGGCCCAGAAGGACGGCGCTTCGGTCGAAGACATCTCCGCTGGCCTCTCCATTTCGGTGGTGAAAAACGCCATCTACAAGGTCATTCGCGCCGCCAGCGCCGACGACCTGGGCAAGCACATCGTCGTGCAGGGCGGCACCTTCCTCAACGACGCCGTTCTTCGCTCCTTCGAGCTGGAGATCGGCCGGGAAGTCACCCGCCCGACGATTTCCGGCATCATGGGCGCTTACGGCGCGGCCCTGGCCGCAAAGGAGCTTGGCCTGCCCAAGTCCGCCCTGCTCTCTGCGAAGGACTTAGAGGAGTTCACCCATGAGGCCCGGCCCGCCACCTGTAAGCTCTGCACGAACCACTGCTCTCTGACCATCAACCGCTTCAACGGCGGCCGCCGCTTCATCTCCGGCAACCGCTGTTCCCGTCCCCTGGGCCAGGAGAAGATCGACATCCCGGACCTGATGAAGTTCAAGTATCAGTATCTCCGCTCCCTCCAGGGCAAGGGCGGCGGCGACGGTTCCCGCGGCAAGATCGGCATCCCCTTCGGGCTGAACATGTACGAGAACCTGCCCTTCTGGTACACCCTCTTTACCAACCTGAACTTCGAGGTGGTCCTCTCCCCCGAATCCACCCGGAGCCTGTACATCAAGGGGCAGCAGACCATCCCCTCGGACACCGTCTGCTACCCTGCCAAGCTTCTGCACGGCCACGTCATGGCCCTGCTGGACGAGGGCGTGGACACCATCTTCTACCCCTGTATGTCCTACAACTTCGACGAGCACCTGGCAGACAACCATTATAACTGCCCCGTCGTCGCCTACTACCCCGACCTGCTGGCAGTGAACATCCCCGCCCTGTCCAAGGTCAAGTACCTCCACCCCAACCTGGGCATCCACCGCCCGAAAGATTTTGAGAAAAAGGGCGCCAAGCTCCTGGCCGACGAGTTCGGCGTGCCCAAGCGGGAGGCCGTCAAGGCCATCCGCAAGGCCTACGAAGCCTACCACGGCTTCCGGGGCCTGGTCCAGCAGAAGGGCGCGGAGTACATCGACTTTGCCCGGAAGAGCGGACGTAAGATCCTGGTGGTCGCCGGCCGTCCCTACCACATGGACCCGGAGATCAACCACGGCATCAACGACCTCATCACGTCCTTCGGCTTCGTGCTGGTGACGGAGGACGCCGTCTTCCAGCACATGGGCAAGGAGCCTCGCCACGTTCTGAACCAGTGGACCTATCACGCCCGCATGTACAACGCCGCCCGCTACGTCTGCACCCAGCCGGACATGGCCTTCATCCAGCTGGTGTCCTTCGGCTGCGGCGTGGACGCCATCACGACGGACGAGCTGCGCTCCATTCTAGAGGAACACGGCGAGCTGTACACCCAGCTCAAGATCGACGACATCTCCAACCTGGGCGCGGTCAAGATCCGCATCCGAAGCCTCATCGCCGCCCTGGACGCCAGAGACGCCCAGGCCAAGAAACACGCACCGGAAGGAGGGGACGCAAATGGCTAAGCTAGAATACGACGAGACCGGCCGCCTGCTCTTTACCCAGGAGATGCGGAAGGAGTACACCATCCTCATCCCGCAGATGCTGCCCATCCACTTTGGTTTCTTCGCCAAGCTTCTGGCCCGCTCTGGGTACAACGTGGCCATCCTGAACAACGACGGGAAAGCCGTCGTGGACAGCGGCCTGAAATACGTCCACAACGACGCCTGCTACCCCGCCCTGCTGGTCATCGGGCAGATGATCGACGCCATTCAGAACGGCGGCTATGACCCCCATAAAGTCGCCCTGCTCATCACCCAGACCGGCGGCGGCTGCCGGGCCTCCAACTACATCCACATGCTCCGCAAGGCCTTGGAAAAGGCCGGGTTAGACTATATCCCCGTCATCTCCCTCTCCTTCGGCCTGGAGAAAACCCCCGGCTTCCACTGGACCGTGGGCCTCATCCGCCGCCTCATCTACGGCATGATGTACGGCGACCTCATCATGAACGTGGCCAACCAGGTCCGCCCCTATGAAGTAAACCCCGGCGACACCGCCGCCCACGTGGACCACTGGACCACGGAGCTGCTGGACCGCTTCGACAAGGGCGACGGCATGTCCCGCAAGAAGATGCGAGGCATCTTTGACGAGATTTGCGCCGACTTCAAGTCCATCCCCGTCTCCGGCGAGGAGAAGATCCGGGTCGGCGTGGTGGGCGAGATCTACATCAAGTTCTCGTCCCTGGGCAACAACCAGCTCGAACAGTTCCTCCTGGACGAGGGGGCCGAGCCGGTGGTGCCGGGCCTGACGGACTTCATGATCTTCAAGATCTACAACCGCGTCTCCGACGTGGACATGTTCGGCGGCAGCAAGCTCAAGCAGCTGCTCTGCCAGTTCTTCATGGGCTACATCGAAAAATGCCAGCTGGACATGATCGCCGCCCTGAACAAGGCCGGCTTCCGCGCCCCCGGCACCTTTGCCGAGCTGCACAAGCTCATCCACGGCTACTTAAACGACGGCTGCAAGATGGGCGAGGGCTGGCTGCTCACCGCCGAGATGCTGGAGCTGATCCACTCCGGCACACCCAACATCGTCTGCGCCCAGCCCTTCGGCTGCCTGCCCAACCACATCGTCGGCAAGGGCATGATCCGCGCCCTGAAGGACGATTACCCCAACTCCAACATCGTCGCCGTGGACTACGACCCCGGCGCGACGAAGATCAACCAGGAAAACCGCATCAAGCTCATGCTGGCCAACGCCAAGCGCATCGCCAAAGAGGAACAGAAACAGCAGGAATCCCCCGCTCCCGCTGCCCATTAAAAAAGGAGCGCCGGTCTTGACAAGACAGGCGCTCCTGGACTATACAGCGTTCCCACATTTTGTTCTTTGTTCATTTCACAAAATGCCCTTGAATCCGCAAAATCTCTTTGATATAATTAGCGTATCAAAGGGGTGGTGTTCGCGTGTTGACTGAAGAGTTTGTTGAATTAGCAAACAAAATTTGCAAACAGAAAGCGGAAGAGCAAACGATTGAGCTAAAATCCGCCCAAACAGGCTGTCCGAAGAGACTGTATGATACGCTGTCGAGTTTTTCTAACCAAGACAGTGGCGGTGTTCTTGTGTTCGGTATTGATGAGAAGGCTGCCTTTCAGGTGGTCGGAGTCTATGATCCACAGGATCTGCAAAAGAAAATAACGGAACAATGCTTACAAATGGAGCCGCCGGTTCGCGCTGTCTTTACCCTGGCAGAATATCACGGAAAAATGATTTGTGCAGCGGAAATACCAGCCATTGACATCGCAGAGCGTCCCTGTTACTACCGTGGGGCTGGGCGTACCAAAGGCTCCTACATTCGTGTTGGTGATGCTGACTTGCCGATGACAGACTATGAACTATACAGCTACGAAGCATTCCGTAAGCATTTACATGATGATGAACGCCCCGTTGAACGGGCGACATTGCAGCTGCTGGACATGGGAAAAATCCAAGACTACATGGAAAAGATGCGTGTGGATCGCCCCGGATTTTCCAGGCTGACACAGGAGCAGACCATGGAAATGCTCAATGTTACAAGAAACGGTATCCCTACCTTGGCAGCCGTTCTGAATTTTTGTCTTTATCCGCAAGGATTCTTCCCGCAGCTTGGCATCACAGCAATTGTTGTACCCGGCACGGAGATCGGCGATGTAGACCAGGATTCTGCGCGATTTATTGACAACAAGCGAATCGGTGGAACCATCCCAGAAATGGTGGAAGAAGCGTTAAATTTCTGTCGTCGGAACATGAAAGTCAAAACCATCATCAGCAAAGAAACCGGTCTTCGCACAGATAAGACAGAGTATCCTATGGATGCCCTCCGCGAAGCGATCCTCAACGCCGTGATCCACCGTGATTACAGTATTCACACCGAAGGGACTCCGATTCAAATTGACTTTTTTACAGACCGCGTCGAGATCCACAGCCCCGGAAGTCTGTACGGACGGATGAGCATCGAGCAGTTAGGGATCGCGAAACCGGATCTCCGGAATCCTGCGCTGGCTGTCATGGCAGAAACTCTGACCACCGCGGAGCATCGCTACTCTGGTATTCCCACAATGCGCAATGCGATGAAAGAATCTGGCTTACCAGAACCAAAATTTGAGAACCGCAGAAATGAGTTCGTGGTAACGTTTTACAACAAAGAGGACCCAGAGAAAGACGCACTCACCGCGGAACCCGCTCAAGATCTACTGGCATTCTGCCATGAACCAAAAACCCGGCAGGAAATCGCAGCATTCTTGGGCGTAAAAACTGTGTTTTATGCAATGCAACATTATGTACAACCGCTGATCACGACTGGAAAATTAGCCATGACGATACCAGAAAAGCCAAAGAGCAGAAATCAAAAGTATTATACCGTTTGACCGATCCCAAAAAGGCAAGTGCAAGCCCCTCCCACTGCACGACTTACTGCTGGCTTCTTCCCCCTAAATCCGACCAAGACCGTCTTTGTTCTGCGTACAAAGACGGTCTTTTGGGTCCTCTCCGGGAAAAATTAAGGAAAGTCTCTTAGTTTTTATGAATTTTATCACGCTTTGTTGTTGATTATTTCCAAAATCCGTTTATAATAACAAGTAGATTACGAAAAGGAGGTTTTTTCCCATGGCGAGAAAACCGAAGGGACTTACCAAACCCATTGCAAAAACGGCTGCCCGGATGTCCCGGAAAGCTGCCCTGACGCCGACCCAACTGGAAAAGATAGACGCCTACTGGCGGGCCTCGAACTATCTGGCCGCCTGCCAGCTGTATCTTCTGGACAACCCCCTGCTGAAAAAACCGCTTGAACCGGCCCAGATCAAGAAAAAGATCGTTGGTCACTGGGGCACTGTCCCTGGTCAGAACTTCATCTATACACACCTCAACCGGATCATCAACAAGTACGACCTGAATATGATCTACCTCTCCGGCCCTGGCCACGGCGGCAACGCCATGGTCTCCCAGACCTACCTGGAGGGGACATACAGTGAGGTCTACCCCAACATCAGCCAGGATGAAGAGGGCCTGCAAAAGCTCTTCAAGCAGTTCTCCTTCCCCGGCGGCATCCCCAGCCACGTGGCCCCGGAGACCCCCGGCTCCATCCATGAGGGCGGCGAGCTGGGCTACTCCCTGGCCCACGCCTTTGGCGCGGTGCTGGATAACCCCGACCTGATCGCCGCCTGCGTCGTCGGCGACGGCGAGGCCGAGACCGGCCCCCTGGCCACCGCCTGGCACGGCAACAAGTTCCTCAACCCCATCGGGGACGGTGCCGTCCTGCCCATCCTGCACCTGAACGGCTTCAAGATCCATAACCCGACCATCCTCTCCCGCATCCCCAAGAACGAGCTGACCGAGCTCTTCCACGGCTACGGCTGGGACGTGCGCTTCGTTGAGGGCGACGAGCCGAAGAAGATGCACCAGGCCATGGCCGGTGCCCTGGACTGGGCCATCCGCGAGATCCGCCGCATCCAGGCCAACGCCCGCCAGACCGGCGACGACAGCCGCCCCACCTGGCCCATGATCATCCTCCGCACCCCCAAGGGCTGGACCGGCCCCAAGGAAGTGGACGGCCAGACCATCGAGGGCAACTTCCGCGCCCACCAGGTCCCCATCGACATGACCCAGCCCCACCATCTCCAGCTCTTGGAGTCCTGGCTGCGCAGCTATAAGCCCGAAGAGCTCTTCACCGAGGAGGGCAAGCTCCGCCCCGACCTCCAGGCCCTGGCCCCTGTGGGCGACCGCCGCATGGGCGCCAACCCCCACGCCAACGGCGGCAAGCTCCTGCGGGACCTGAAGCTGCCGGACTTCCGCAAGTACGGCGTGGACCTGCCCGCTCCCGGTGCCGTCGAGGCCCAGGACATGCTGGTGCTGGGCGCATACGTCCGGGACGTCATCAAGGAAAACGAGCCTGCCAAGAACTTCCGCGTCTTCGGCCCTGACGAGAGCAAATCCAACCGCCTGACCCCCATGTTCGAGGCCACCACCCGCGTGTGGGACGCCGACATCGAGCCGGGCGACGAGTATCTGGCCCACTCCGGCCGGGTCATGGACTCCATGCTCTCCGAGCACATGTGCGAGGGCTGGCTGGAGGGCTACCTGCTCACCGGCCGCCACGGCTTCTTCAACAGCTACGAGGCCTTCATCCGCATCGTGGACTCCATGTTCTCCCAGCACGCCAAGTGGCTCAAGACCTGCAACGAGCTGCCCTGGCGGCAGGACATCGCCTCCCTGAACTATATCCTCTCCTCCAACGTCTGGCAGCAGGACCACAACGGCTTCACCCACCAGGACCCCGGTTTCCTGGATCACGTGGCCAACAAGAAGGCAGACGTGGTGCGGATGTATCTGCCCCCCGATGCCAACTGCCTGCTCTCCTGCTTTGCCCACTGCATCAGCAGCCGGAACTATGTGAACGTGCTCGTCACCTCCAAGCACCCCCGCCCCCAGTGGCTGACCATGGAGCAGGCCGTGAAACACTGCACCCAGGGCATCGGCATCTGGCAGTGGGCCTCCAACGACCAGGGTGAGGAGCCGGACATCGTCCTGGCCTGCTGCGGCGACACGCCCACCCTGGAGACGCTGGCAACGGTGACCATCCTGCGCCACTACTTCCCCGACCTGAAGATCCGGGTCGTGAACGTGGTGGACCTGATGCGCCTCCAGTCCAACACCCAGCACCCCCACGGCCTGACCGACCAGAAGTACGACCTGCTCTTCACCCAGGACAAGCCCGTCCTCTTCGCCTTCCACGGCTACCCGTCCCTCATCCACGAGCTGACCTACCGCCGGAAGAACAAGAACCTGCACGTCCGGGGCTATATCGAAGAGGGCACCATCACCACGCCCTTCGACATGCGCGTGCTGAACAACCTGGACCGCTTCCACCTGACCATGGACGTCATCCAGCTCCTGCCCGAAAAGCTGGGCACCCGCGGGGCCTTCCTCACCCAGATGCTCCAGGATAAGCTCGTCGAGCACAAGCAGTATATCGCCGAACACGGCCTGGACCTGCCTGAGATCCGCGACTGGAAGTGGAACGACGGCAAGGGAAATTACGTCGATTGACGCACAACTCCCGCTTATCTTCTAAAAATTCTCAAAAAACACCCGTCAGCATCGTCTGGCGGGTGTTTTTTGGGTATTTTCTCTCTTTTATCTAGTTTTTATTCGGAAAGCAGGGTGTAATCTATCGTTTCCGCTCTTGCGATCGTTTGGGAGTTATGCTATGATAATTCCATCAGCTGTACAACTTCATAGCGTTACCCCGATGAAACCTTTAGGATCGAAAGAAACTGAAGGCGGAGGGATCTCTGGAGAATCTCCCATGTGAGTACCGAAGGTGCAAGACTTCCAGCCAGGAAGTCGAATCTCTCAGGTTAAAGGACAGAGCCGTGTTAAGCGACCCCGTTCACCGAAGAGAGAGAAACAGGGAAGTGACCACGGACGACTGTTCTTCAGAGCCATTTGGGCAGGATGCCCAAGAGGCTCTTTATTTTTGTGTAATTTTAGGAGGCAGTCCCATGGACACACTGCTGCACATCGTGCAAACCATCAACTTTTATCTCTCGGATTATATCCTGGTCTTTCTGCTGGTGGGTACCGGCTTGTTCTTCTCCATCCGCACTCGCTTCGTGCAGGTCCGCTGCTTCGGAGAAGGGATGCGGCGGGTCTTCGGCAACTTCTCCATGCGCGGCGGCGCACAAAAAGGCGGCCTGAGCTCCTTCCAGGCTCTCACCACTGCCATCGCGGCCCAGGTCGGTACCGGCAACATCGTCGGCTCCTGCGGCGCGATCCTGGTCGGCGGCCCCGGTGCCATCTTCTGGATGTGGATCATCGCCTTCTTCGGCATGGCCACCATCTATGCAGAGGCCGTGTTGGCCCAGGAGACCCGCGTCGTCCACGAGGACGGTTCCGTCTCCGGCGGCCCGGTCTATTACATCAAGCGGGCGTTTAACAACGGCTTCGGGACGTTCCTGGCTGTGTTCTTCGCCATCGCCATCACCCTGGCGCTGGGCTTCATCGGCTGTATGGTCCAGTCCAACTCCATCGGCCAGACGTGCAGCACGGCCTTTGGCATCCCCGCCTGGGTCATCGGCATCGTGGTTGCGATCCTGGCTGCGATCATCTTCCTCGGCGGCGTGAACCGCGTGGCCGCTGTCACGGAAAAGCTCGTGCCCATCATGGCCGTTCTGTATCTGGTCGGCGGGCTGATCCTGCTCATCCTGCGCCTGCCCTATCTGCCGGAGACCATCGGCATGATCTTTAAGTATGCCTTCTTCCCCAACGCCATCATCGGCGGCGGCCTGGGCTACGCCCTGAAGACCGCCATCAGCCAGGGCGTCAAGCGCGGCCTGTTCTCCAATGAGGCCGGTATGGGTTCTACCCCTCACGCCCACGCCATGGCAAAGGTCAAGCATCCCCATGACCAGGGTGTGGTCGCCATGGTCGGCGTCTTCATCGACACCTTCGTGGTCCTGACCATGACTGCCCTCGTCGTCATCTCCACCCTCTACGCCGGCAACGGCCCCCTGGCCCACGGCGCTGTGGAGGGGATCAACAAGGCTGACATGGCCCAGCTGGCCTTCTCCAGCGTGTTCGGGTCCACCGGCGGCAGCGTGTTCGTCGCCATCTGCCTGTTCTTCTTCGCCTTCTCCACCATCCTCAGCTGGAACTTCTTCGGCAAGCTGAACGTGCAGTACCTCTTTGGCAAAAAGGCCACCGTGGTCTATTCCGTCCTCGGCGTGGTCTTCATCTTCCTCGGCTCCTGCCTGTCCAACGATCTGGTCTGGGAGCTGTCCGACCTGTTCAACCAGCTCATGGTCATCCCCAACGCGCTGGCATTGCTCGCCCTTTCCGCCCTGGTGGTTCGCGCCGCCAAGGGCTCGAAATAAGGGAATGAGAGAGAGGTCTCTTTGACCTCGATCGTTCTCCTCTCTTTTGCATCGCCCCTGGTTCAGAGCCCCTCTCTCTTGAACCAGGGGTGATCCATTCCCCGGCCCGAAGGAAATCTTTCGTCATTATGGCGCAAGGTGCCCGTCATTTTGTCCAAATCGTCTGGTTTCTTCGCTGATATGCCCAATTTTGCAGCAAGTATTTCAGTAATTTTTTTATACAACCGTCTCTTGCAATTTTTCTTGCGTTGTGCTATTCTATACTCACAGCGGGGCACAAGAGATTCCGGCTAGGCCCGGTATGCCGCGTTTTCGCCCCGCTGGTCCTTTTGGACCGGCAGGCTCCCTTCTTTTTCTTGTTCTTCCCTAGAACCGACCACCGCCGGTCCCTATCTTAACTTTGATCCATATTCTTTTCCTTTCTTTTCCGCCGCCCTTCGCGCCAGGTTCCTGGCCAAGGGGCGGTGGGCCTTTTTTTGCCCAAATTTCGCCCCAGATCACAGCCACACGGTTCCGCTGCCCTCCAGCGCGAAAAGCCGCCCCGCCAGGTCCTCTGCGCAGGCGGTGAGGTAGGCCGCCGTGTTCTCCTCTTTCCCAGCCACGCTCCGGGCCGCCGCTGCCAGCTGGGCGAAGACGGTTTCTTTCGTTTGGTTCCGGAAACACTGGGCCAAGGCCTCCCGCTCCCCCTCTGTCATGGTCAGGGGCACCGGTGCGGCCCCCATCAGGGCCTTGCCCAGGGCATTGACCGCCACCGGCAGAAAGAGGTTGCAGACCTCTTCCTGATACCAGGGATGGTACCGCTCCAACACCGCCACCAAGTCCGCCCAGGTGTAGCGCCGCAGAAAGTGGTTTTCTATGCTCAAGCGGCGGAGGTACTCTTTGACGTAACGCACCCCCTGCATCCGCTCCGGCACCGGCAGCGCCAGCTGATAGTCGATGTCGCAGGGGATCTCCTGGGCCAGGTATACGAAGTCGTAGCGCCGCCAGAAGCCGCCGATGCTCCGCAGGGTATCCCACATGGCCCGGTTCTTCACCGGCGGCAGGGCGCGGCACAGGGAGACCCAGAGGATATTTCCCCGGACCATCTCTCCCCGCAGGCGCTCCCGCCTGCTCGTCAGCTCCTTGGCCAGGTCACGGGTCAGCAGCTCCCTTCCCCGTTCTCCTGGGTCTTCTAAGTCCAGCCCCAGAGTAAAACAGATCGAGTCCAAGAGTGCCTGGGCCGTCTCCACGGGCACCGAGTCACTCTCCCCCTTTGTGTAGTTCCTGACCTGCCGGGCCAGCAGCGCAAAGAGCTTGGCCTGCAATGCCTGCTGCTCTGCTTGGGTCAGGCGTGTCTTAATCTCCGTCATCGGATGCCCCCTCTCCCGGTTTCTGACCGGTCTGAATATAGCGTAAAATTTCTGCCCCGGTCAGCCCGTCCAGATAGTCTGCGCTCCCCTGGGCGGGGTCGTCAAAGAGGGCAGCCAGAGCGTCGATCACCTCCCGGTCGGATGCCTGCTCCCGGCAAAGGCCCTTCCAGTGGTAAAATAAGTCCTGCAAGTGGTCCATCGTCTCAGCGTAGTTGTCCTGCCGCAGATAGGGGGATGCACGGACGGCCTTGGCCAGGTCCGTCACGATCCCCAGGCCGAACTCCACCCGGCCCGTGTCCGCCAGCGCCGCCCGGCGGCCGGCCTGCAATTCCTCCCAGTCCTGAATGGTCAGGGAGAGACCCTGCTCCGCCGTGGCTTCGTTGCAGCGCAGCAGCTCCCCCTTCACCGCCACCGGGCAGACGGGGCACCATGTTTGATCCATGCAAGATCACCTCCTGTTCCCCTGTTATACCCCAGGGCGGCAGGCAGAACAAGACTTGAAAAAATCCCGATTTTGTGGTAATATAACAGTAGAAAAACAGCCCGAAGACCTGAATTTTTTTCCAGTCTTCGGGCTGTTTGCTGTTTTGTGTTTGAAAAGTTATCGGCGGAACCAGGCTTTCATCGTGTCAAAGATCTTCACCAGCTCGTCCTCCTGGATGATGTATGGAACCATGGAATACATGTAGCTCAGGAAGGGTCGGCTGAACACACCCCGCTGGTAGGCAAACTCCTGGAAGCCCGCCAGGTCCTTGGGGTCATAAACTTCTACGCAGGTACAGCCACCCATGACGCGCACCTCTTTGATGCGGGGATCGGCAAAGCCCAGCATCTCCCGCTTGGAGATGGCCTCGATCTTCTGGATCTTGGACATATAGTCCTCCCGCTCGAAGATCTCAATGCCCTTGAGGGCCGCGGCGCAGGCCAGGGCGTTGCCCATGAAGGTCGGGCCGTGCATGAGGGCGTGGTTCGGATCATCGCTGTAAAAGGCATCGTAGACCTTATGGTTGGCCACGGTGGCGGCGTGGCCGATGTAGCCGCCGGTGAGGGCCTTGCCCAGGACGAGAATATCCGGCAGCACCAAATCGGCAACAAATCGGTTCCCCGTCCGGCCAAAGCCGGTGGCCACCTCATCGAAGATGAGCAGGACGCCGTACTGGTCACACAGCTCTCTGGCCCGTTTCAGGAAGGAGATGTCATACATCCGCATCCCCCCGGCCCCCTGGAGCAGCGGCTCGACCAGGACGCAGTTGAGCTGGTCGTGGTATTGGGCAAAGGCCTCCTCCAGGGCGGAAATTTCCGTGGGGATATGCACCACGTCCCGCTTGTTGGGGAAGGCCAGGTGATAGTCCTCGTCGTCACCGACCTCCATGGCGCGGAAGGTGTCGCCGTGGTAGGCGTGCTCCAGGGCCAGGACCATGGGGCGGGGCGTGCCCAGGTTGACGTAATACTGCACCGCCATTTTCAGGGCCACTTCCACGCCCACGCTGCCGGAGTCGGAGAAGAAGCAGTAGTCCAGATCGCCGGGCAGAAACTCCGCCAGCTTGTTTGACAGGTCCTCCACCGGCTGGTGGGTCAAGCCGCCCAGCATGACGTGGCAGAACTTCCCCGCCTGCGCCTGGATGGCGGCGGTCAGCTCCGGATGCTTGTACCCGTGGATCATACACCACCAGGAGGAGACGGAGTCGATGAGGGTCTGGTCCTCGGTATGGAGATAGACCCCCTGGGCGTCCACGATCTTGTAGGGCGGGTCCATTTTCTTCATCTGCTGATAGGGATACCAGATCATAGTTTGACCTCCTCATACAGGGCCGCCAGGGCCTCTGGGTCCATCCGCAGGGTGGTGTCCCCCTCCTGGACGGTGGCTAAGATCGGCAGGCCGGTGAGGGCCTGGCACATGGTGAGATTGTCTTCCTCCATGGTGTCACCGGGGTGATAGTGGTTGAAGATGATGCCCTTGAGGGGCAGGCCCTTGGCCTTCATATACTCGGCGGTGAGGACCACACTGTTGATGGTCCCCAGCCCCGCCTCGGCCACCAAAATGCTGGCCAGGCCCAGGGACTTCACCACATCCTCCAGCTGGATGTGCTGTGCGTCCCAGCGCAGGGGGCAGAGGATGCCGCCGCTGCCCTCCATGGTCACATAGTCATAGCGTTCACAGACGGAACGCCAGCCGGCCTTCACCACCTCCAGGTCGATCTGCGGCCCCTCAAAACGGGCGGCCAGATGGGGGGACCAGGCGTGCTCATAGACGTAAGGGCACATGCTCTCCAGGCTCTGGCCGATGCCGGAGAAGGTTTTCACAAAGGCCCCGTCTCCGGGGATCAGGGAACCGTCCGGGCGGCGGTCGTTGCCGCTCATGGCGGCCTTATAATAAGCGGGGCGCTTGCCCGCTTCCGCCAGAGTCTTGACCAGCAGCCCGGCGATGTAGGTCTTGCCGATGTCCGTGCCGGTGCCGGTGAGGAAGATGCCTTTTGCCATGGCTCAGGCCTCCTTCCAGTAGTCGGGGGTCACGTCCCGGCCCAGCCCCTCCAGCATGGCCCGGTCGCTGCGGATGGTGGCGCAGGCCACGGTGGTGAGCATGTTGCCGGTGATGGTGGCGGAAGCCCCGGCCTGGAACGCCGTCTCTCCGTCCTTCGTCAGCAGGGCGCGGCCGGCGGCCAGGCGGATGTTGGCTTCGGGGTTGAGATAGCGGAAGAAGGCGATGGTCCGCAAGATATCCGCCTCGCTCAGCTGGGGCAGGCCCTCCAGCGGCGTGCCGGGGATGGGCATGAGGGCGTTGATGGGGATGGAGTCGATCTCCAGCTCCGCCAGGCTCACGGCCATGTCCAGCCGGTCCTCCCAGGTCTCCCCCATGCCGATGATGCCGCCGGAGCAGGCGCACATGCCCTCGGCCTTCACGAGCTTGAGCGTCTCGATCTTTTTCTCATAGGTGTGGGTGGTGCAGATGTTGGGGAAGTTCCGGCGGGAGGTCTCGATGTTGTGGTGGTAGCTGGTCACGCCCGCCTCGTGGAGGCGGTGGAACTGCTCGGCAGTGAGGAAGCCCATGGAGGCGCACAAGTCGATCTTACATTCCCGCTTCATGGTCTCAAAGGCGTGGATGGCCTTGTCAAACTCCGCCCCTGTGAGGCTCCGCCCGGCGGTGACGATGGAGAAGCGGTCCACGCCCTCCCGCTCGTTGAGCTTGCAGGCCTCTAAGATCTGCTCCTCCGGCAGGAAGTCGTAGACTTCGCAGTCGGTATGGTGGTGGGCGGACTGGGCGCAGTATTTGCAGTCCTCCGGACAGCGCCCGCTGCGGCCGTTGATGATGGAGCATAGATCCACTTTGTCCCCCACCAGCGCCGCACGGATGGCGTCGGCGCCCCGGCACAGCTCGTCTAAGTCGCAGGTCAGGAAGAAGGACAGGTCGTCCTGCCGCCCCAGGCGGCGGCCATGAATGATCTCCTGGGCTAATGTCGTGACATTCATCGAATGATCTCTCCTTTTCTGGGCCGCTCAGACCCGTCCCAAGGCGGTGTGGCTCAGGGCGGGCTTCACCCGCTTGACCAGCACCGCACCCAGCACGCTCAAACACAGGTCCCCCGGCACCGCCAGAAGGAAGCAGTACAGGAAGAGGGGCCACAGGGCGATGGGGGTATTGATAACATAGTTACAAATGATATAGTAGTAGACCATGCCCATGGCATAGACCACCGCCAGCCCCGCCAGGTTTGCCAGCAGGTAGCGGCCTACGGTGTTCTTTCCGGCCTGCTCCAGCCGCTGGGCCAGCCAGCCGGTGACAAACGTCCCGACGCAGAAGCCGAGCAGATACCCAAAGCTGGGCTGGAACACATACCAGAACCCGCCGCCCTGCGTGAAGATGGGCAGCCCCACCAGCCCCAGCAGCACATAGGTCCCCACGGCGATGGTCCCCAGCCGAGGACCCAGCAGCAGCCCGGCCAGCATGGTAAACAGATATTGCAGCGTAAACGGCACCACCGGCACCGGGACCCGGATAAAGGCCCCCACGGCGATGAGCGCCGTAAACAGCGCACAGTACGCCAGATTCTTGGTCTTGTTGGTCTTGTCCATTTGTGAACCTCCATTCTCTTTCTAGTTCACGATTATACGGTACCCGCCCCAAATTGTCAACCAAATCACATTGGGCAGTTTACAAGAAACTTTCGGCATCCCGCCGGATTTTTCCGGCACCTCACACACGCAAATGCAGGGGACCTTTCAGAAAATGGAGTAGAAAAAACCCCGTCATCCAGTGGATGACGGGGTTTTGGCAGCGGGAGAAGGATTCGAACCCTCACAAACAGAGTCAGAGTCTGTCGTGCTACCCTTACACAATTCGGCAATGTCTTTTGTTGTGTGTCGTTTCTTGCGAACCAACGAATATTATTATACTCATGTTGGGGTAGAATGTCAAGAAAAAATTCAAAAAAATTTATGAAAAATTTGCACAAAAAAAGAGAAATTTTGATGAACCTGAGGATGGAAAAAGCATAAAAGACAGGGTATAATAAATCACGATACAAAAAAGACAAAAATCTATGTATGAATCTGTTTCGACGTTATTTTGGAGGAACTCATGGTAAGAAATGATTTAAGAAACATCGCAATCATCGCGCACGTTGACCACGGCAAGACAACGCTGGTCGACCAGATGCTGAAGCAGGGCGGTGCCTTCCGTGCCAATCAGGTAGTGGAGGAGCGCGTCATGGACAGCAACGATCTGGAGCGTGAGCGCGGCATTACGATTCTGGCAAAGAACACTTCTGTACATTATAAAGATACGAAGATCAATATTGTAGACACCCCGGGTCACGCCGACTTCTCCGGCGAGGTCGAGCGTATCCTGAAGATGGTTGACGGCGTTATCCTGCTGGTCGATGCATTTGAGGGCCCGATGCCGCAGACCCGTTTCGTTCTGGAAAAGGCGCTGGAATTTGGTCACAAGATTATTATTGTTATCAATAAGATTGATCGTCCGGATGCCCGTCTGGCAGACGTCGGCGATGAGGTTCTGGAACTGCTGCTGACGCTGGACGCTTCGGATGAGCAGCTGGACAGCCCGATTCTGTACTGCTCCGGTCGCGACGGCACGGCAAGCCTGTCTCCGAACACGCCGGGCGAAGATCTGACCCCGCTGTTTGAGACTATTCTGGAGCACATTCCGGCACCGCACGTGGACACCGACGGCCCGCTGCAGATGCTGGTATCCTCGATTGACTACAGCGATTATGTCGGCCGCATTGCCATTGGTCGCGTGGAGCGCGGCACGATGCGCGTTGGTCAGGAACTGATGGTTTGCAACTATAATCATCACGACAAGCCGTACAAGGCAAAGGCTGTATCCATGTATACCATTGACAGCTTGGGTCACACACCGGTAAATGAAATCTCTGCCGGCGACATTGTTTGTGTATCCGGTATTGAAAACGTCACCATCGGCGATACGCTGTGTGATGTGGAAAACCCGAAGCCTCTGCCGTTTGTTAAGATTTCCGAGCCGACGGTAGAAATGTATTTCTCCGTCAACAATTCTCCGTTTGCCGGCCGCGAGGGCAAGTTTGTCACCTCCCGTCAGCTGCGTGAGCGTCTGCACCGCGAGCTGCTCAAGGACGTATCGCTGCGCGTACACGAGACCGACAACACGGATACCTTCCGCGTAGCAGGCCGCGGCGAGATGCATCTGTCCATTCTGATTGAGAACCTGCGCCGCGAGGGCTACGAATTTCAGGTAGGTGCACCGCGCGCCCTGTTCAAGACCATTGACGGCAAGAAGTACGAGCCGATTGAGCGCATGGTGGCAGACGTTCCGGCGGACGCTGTCGGTTCCGTTATGGAAAAGATGGGCGCTCGAAAGGGTGAGCTGCAGCACATGGCACCGCAGGGCGACCGTATGCGCGTCGAGTTCCTGGTTCCGGCACGCGGTCTGTTCGGCTACAAGACCGAATTTTTGACCGATACCAAGGGCGAAGGCATCCTCAGCTCGGTATTTTATGATTACATGCCGTACAAGGGCGAGATTTCCAAGCGTGCCACCGGCTCGCTGATTGCCTTTGAGACCGGCACGGCTGTCGCTTACGGTCTGTTCAACGCACAGGAGCGCGGACAGCTGTTCATCGGACCGGGCACGGAGGTATATGAAGGCATGATTATCGGTATGTCCCCGAAGAACGAGGACATGGCTGTCAACGTCTGCAAGAAGAAGCAGCTGACCAACATGCGTTCTGCAGGTGCAGATGATGCACTGCGTCTGGTTCCGCCGCGCAAGATGTCCATTGAAGAAGCAATGGAGTTCATCGGCGATGACGAAATGATTGAAGTAACTCCGGAGAGCATTCGTATGCGCAAGGCAATTCTGTCCAACACCGAGCGTATGAAGAAGCTGAAGGGCAAGTAAAAAAGGAGTGTTTTGTGATGAAGAAGGTAATTTCGACGTCTAACGCACCGGCTGCAATCGGCCCGTATTCGCAGGCGATTGAGACCGACGGCTATGTATTCACCTCTGGTCAGATTCCGATCAATCCGGCTACCGGAGAAGTAGAGGGCAAGACCATCGAAGAGCAGACCGAGCAGGTCATGCACAACATCGGCGCGCTGCTGGAGGCTTCGGGTCTGACATTTGCCAATGTCGTAAAAACGACGTGTTTCTTGGCTGATTTGAATGATTTCGCTGCATTCAATGCGGTATATGCCAAGTATTTCCCGAACGAAGCTCCGGCCCGTTCCTGCTTTGCCGTTGCAGGTCTGCCGAAGGGCGCAAAGCTCGAGGTAGAGACTATCTGCGCGAAGTAAATCAAAGCATAATATTTCCGGCTGTCTGTGAATCTTTCACAGATGGCCGGATTTTTTTTGCCTTGGGTCAATCATTTTATGCACGCCATCCGTTGTAATAAGTGAAGGGACGCCTTCAGGAGGTGTATCTTGACGCGTGAAGATCAATTGATAAAACGAATCACAGATGGAGACGCATCGGCGATGGAAGAACTCATCCAGATGTATTATCCGGAACTGCTGCGGTATTGCCGCTGGCATACACCGGACAAACAAAGCGCAGAGGATGCTGTGCATGAAACCTTTTTGAAGCTCCTGCGGCATTGGGACGGCTACATACACAGAGGAAAATTTCGAGCATATCTCTATCGTATTGCAGCCAATATCTGTACGGATATGTATCGCAGCCATTGGAATACAGATATTTCGCTGCCGGAAGGTCTGATAACACAGGAAAATGGCTATCAGCAGGCGGAACAGGAGGCAGATTTTCTGCGTTTGACGGCGCTGCTGCCGGAACAACAGCGGGAGTTGGTTATTTTGCGCTATACACAGCAGTTCAAGCTGCGGGAGATTGCACAAATAACAGGCCTGCCGCTGCGAACCGTACAATCTCGCCTGCGGGCAGCACTCAAAACGCTGAAATCCAAATTGTCGGAGGAAGGATGGCAATGAAAAATTTTGAAAAACAGCTGTCTGAAGGACTTCGGACACATGAGCAACCAAATGCAGAACAAGTACAACGAACCGTCGTGGCAGTACAAAACATGGCGGCGAAACATCCGCCGCGGAATCATCGAAGCTGGATTTCTTTCCTGATCATACAGGCACGGTTTTCCGGTGTCTCTATGTGGTTGTGGCAGATTCTTGTATTAGCGGCATTACTTGGCTGTATGTACAGCGGCGCGTTGTCTGCCTATCCGTATGTATCGCTCATGGGATGTAGTGTTGCGGCAATTACTGCAGTGCTGCCGATACTGTATCGAACCATTCGGTATCAAATGATGGAAATCGAATTGCCGTGCTATTATTCCGGCGCACAGCAGCTGGCTGCGCGGCTGATTTTTACAGGAATCGGCGTGGTAGTGACACTAAGCGTTGCGATTGTATGTGCCGCGCACCATACATGGTTCAGCTTGGGCTGCATTGTTATGTATGTACTCTTTCCTGCTCTGCTTACTATATGCGGTGATTTGCTGCTGCTGACACATGCCGCATGGGGAAAACTGCCGTTGTATGCAGCGATTTGGACGAGCATCGTGTTGGTGTTTCTGCTTTGTTGGCATCGCAGCCGGATTGCAGCCGAATTTCACATAGGGTATGTGGGCGTGTTTGCTGTATTGTTGTTTATCTGTGGTGTACAGCTTTGGAACTTGATAAAAAAGGGAGGAATGGTGTATGGAATTGCGCATTGACCATATGACCAAGCAATTTCAAGACAAACGAGCGGTCAACGATGTTAGTTTAAAGCTGACACCGGGCGTATGGGGATTGCTGGGTGCGAACGGCGCGGGCAAGACGACCCTGATGCGCATGGTTGCGGGTATTTTACAGCCGACCAAAGGCGAGATTTATTATGATGGCATAGAGATTGGCACATTGGGCGCAGCGTGGCGCGATGTGTTTGGTTATTTGCCGCAGGAGTTCGGATTTTATCCGGAATTCACGGTAAAAAATTATCTGGAATACATGGCGGCACTCAAAGGACTGACGAAAACAGACACAAAAAAGCGCATCCATGATTTACTGGAGCTGTTAACGCTGTCTGAGGTGAAAAATAAAAAGATTGCCAAGCTGTCCGGCGGCATGAAGCGCCGAGTCGGTATTGCACAGGCGTTGCTCAATGAGCCGGAGGTATTGTTTTTGGACGAGCCGACCAGTGGACTGGATCCGGGAGAGCGCGTGCGTTTCCGAAATTTGCTGTCGGAATTTGCCCACGACCGCATTGTGCTGATTTCGACGCATATTGTGTCGGATGTTGAGTATATCGCAACGCAAAATGTAGTCATGAAAGATGGCTCCATTATCGCGTCCGGAACGACGGAACAACTGGTACAGCAGATGAATAGGAAGGTTTGGAATGCGAGGATCCGACCGGAAGAGGTGTCACGGTGGGAGCAACAGCTATGCGTTGTCAGCCTGCGCAATGAAGAAGCCGGCAGTATTTCCATTCGCTATTTGGCAGAGAAACCGGAAGTTCCGCAGTCTCAAAATATAGAGCCGCGTCTGGAAGATTTGTATTTGTGGCTGTTTCCGAACACAGAAAGAGAGGGGTAACTGATGCGATTATTGCAATTGGAACTCAAACGCACGTTAAGTTCCCGTGCGACAAGATGCATTTTGGCGTTGGCATTGGTTCTGTCGCTCGTAATGGCATGGCTACCGGTATCATATGTCAGACTGTATTCATCAGAGGGTTCTGAAATCACCGGTTGGCAAGCAGTGCAGGAGATCAAACAACTGGCTGCGCCGTACAGCGGCGAAGTGACAGCGGAAAAGGTGCAAAAAGCTCTGGCAGAGTACCAAGGGGTAGTAAGACAATATGGAGATGTCAACAGCGAAGATTTTCCGATAGATGTCTATTATCGCAAAATTTTTCCAGAAGCTCCGTTGGTTAGGCGCCTGATTGAGATCAATGCCGATGCACAGGGACTCGCGCCGGAGGTTACACAGCTGACAAATCAAGATGCCAAGAACTTTTACAAACAGTGTAAAACGCACATTGGTGATTTGATGAATTTAGAGCAGCATGACCATCCGGAGGCACAGGAACAGGCAAAACAGATATACAGCAAAGTACCGCAGCCGTTTTTCTATTATCCGGGATATACGATGGATGCGTTGGAATATGTTGGGATATATGTTTTTCTGTTGGTATTTTTGTGCACACTGATTGCCGCGCCGACCTTTTCTGCGGAGTATCAGACCGGTGCGGATGATATTTTGCGCTGCACGAAACATGGCCGCAAGAGACTGGCAGTGACAAAAATCACGGCAGCAATGCTGATTTTCATTACGGTATTTGCTGTGTGCATGACGATTTTTACCGTGCTTTCCAATTCTCTGTTTGGTTGGGAATGCAGAGAGACATCCCTGCAGGTGATTCATTCTGCGGCAACACTGTTTTCCGGTACAGTCGGAGAGGCGCAAAATGCCATTACAGCTATGGGACTTGTGACGCTGCTTGCTGTCAGCAGTTTTACCTTGTTCGTGTCAAGCGTCAGTCGTTCCAATGTCAAAGCGCTGGGCATTTCGTTGGTATTTTTGATCGCGCCGTCTTTGCTGTATATGTTTGGCGGCGGAAATTTGATCGCGTGGATTGCCCGCATTTTACCGGCTGGCGGTGTTGGCATGAATAATAGCTATATCTATACGATATGCGATTTTGAATTTCTGCATCTTGGCAAGACGATCAGCGTTTGGCCGGTGCATGTGATGCTGGTGTGTGAGCTTGTGGCGATTCCTTTGTTTTTATTTTTGACGGTACGGTGTTATCAGAAACATATTGCCAAATAACCTGCGTTGCAATGCCATAGAGAATGCTTTATAATGAGCATATATCCCATATCTGTCACAACAAAAAGGAGAAAACGATATGTTTCGGGAGATGAGAAGATACAAACAGGCAGTCACAGCGGAAACGTGTGCAGAGATTCTCAAGACGGAAAAACGAGGTGTTTTGTCTGTCATCGGTGATGAAGGCTATCCGTATGCCGTTCCGCTGGATTTTTACTATGAGGAAGAGGAACAGACGATTTATTTTCACTGTGCCAAGGTCGGACATAAAATTGACGCGATTAAAGATTGTGACAAAGTGTGCTTTACCACATGGAACACCGGTTTTCAGAAAGAAAATGACTGGGTGTGGAATGTGACCAGTGTCATTGTCTTTGGCAGAGCAGAACTGATTGAAGATGCGGCGCAGACGAGCGAAAAAGTCCGTAAATTGGCGATGAAATATTATCCGACGGAAGAAGAAGTTGACGCAGAAATGGAAAAAGCCATTGCGCGTGTGCAGCTTTTGGCGCTGCATATTGAGCATATGACAGGAAAACTGGTAAATGAAAGATAAACGTTCAAAGGGGGGATACCATTGAAAAAGAGAATCCGATCTCTTGCCATACTGCTCAGTGCAGCACTCCTGTTAGGCTGTGTTGGATGCAGAACAAATTCTGCTGACACCGGCAGCGCAGCGCAAACCAAACCGACAAAAACCGAGGAAGTCCAGCAGATTGTCGATTCGATGTCACTGGAAGAGAAGGTGGCACAGCTGTTCCTTGTGCAGCCGGAAGCCATTGTTGACATCGGCACGGCGACAGCAGCGGGTGATGCGACAAAGCAGGCGATAAACAAAACGCCGGTCGGCGGCTTTGTGTATTTCAGCGACAATTTGCAGTCGGAACAGCAGGTACAAGACATGCTGCGCAACGTTCAGAAGTACAGCGAGGACAGAATCGGCCTGCCCGCCTTTCTCAGTGTGGACGAAGAAGGCGGCACGGTGGCGCGCGTGGCATCGACCGGACGATTTGACGTGACAGATGTCGGCGATATGGCGAAAATTGGCGCGTCAGGTGACGTAGATCAAGCCGAGCAGGCGGGTGATACCATCGGCACCTATCTGTCTGATTTGGGATTCAATCTGGATTTTGCGCCAGATGCCGATGTACTGACTAATCCGGAAAATACCGTCGTGAAAAAACGGTCGTTTGGCAGTGATCCGCGCGTGGTATCAGATATGTCCTTGGCGGTTACACAGGGATTGGCAAAGCATCAAGTACACAGCGTGTACAAGCATTTTCCGGGACACGGTGCGACGGCGGGAGATACGCATCAGGGATATGCGTACACGGACAAGACACTGGATGAACTTAAGCAAAGCGAGCTGATTCCGTTTGAAAATGCCATCCGGAACAACGCAGAATTCATCATGGCGGCGCATATCTCCGCGCCGCACGTCACAGGCGATGATACACCGGCATCGCTTTCCAAGACTATGATTACCGATATTCTGCGCGGGCAGATGGGCTATGACGGCGTTGTCGTCACAGACGCGATGAACATGGGCGCCGTGACCGAACAGTACACCTCTGCACAGGCAGCGGTGAAGGCGCTGCAGGCAGGAGCGGATCTTGTTCTCATGCCTGAGGATTTTCAGGAGGCCTATCAAGGTGTGCTGGACGCCGTGAAGGACGGGACGTTGACCGAACAGCGAGTCAATGAATCCGTGACGCGCATTGTCAAAGTAAAAGTCCATATGTAAGCCAAAACCCCCGACAGCCTGTCGGGGGTCTTTTGTTATCGCTTGTTGGAACGTCTCCAAATGTGCTGTGCCTGTGCGGCGCGAACGAGTTGGTCGCGGAACATCGGATGCGCCAGAGAAATAATGGCTTCTGCCCGTTCCCACGTGGACTTGCCGATGAGATTGACAACGCCGTATTCCGTGGCGAGATAGTAGACCTGCGAGCGAGGCGAGGTGATAATATCGCCGCCGAAGCGCGGGACAATGCGCGACTGCTGCATGTTGTTTCTGTCCGTAAATGTGGAGCTCATGCAGATAAACGCCTTGCCGCCGCGGGAAGTCGAAGCGCCGGTCAAAAAGTCCAGCTGACCGCCTGTGCCGCTGATTTGCCGTGTGCCGGCACTTTCCGACGATACCTGTCCGTATAAATCCACTTCCAAGCAGCTGTTGATGGAAACCATGTTGTCAATGCGTCCAATCACTTCGGGATTGTTGACGTAGGACAGCGGATACACGGCGACACTTGGGTTTTCGTCAATCCAATCGTATAATTCGTTGGAGCCGACGGCGACACCGAGAACGCTTTTTCCGCGGTTGATGGTTTTATACCGGTTGGTGAGCTTGCCTGCCTTGTGGAGCTGTAAATAGGCATCGGAACATAGCTCCGTGTGCATGCCGAGGTCTTTGAGGTCGGATTCTGCAATCAAGTTGCCGAGTGCGTGCGGCAGGCTGCCAATGCCGAGCTGCAGCGTCATGCCGTCAACCAGATACGGCAGCAGGTTCTCGGCAATTTTGCGGTCAACATCCGTGATTTTTGGCACCGGAGCATCCGGAAACGGGTCGTGATGGCCTTCTACCACGTAATCCACATCCGAGATGTGAATGCATTCGTCGTAACCGCCGTACAGCTTGGGCAGATTTTCATTGACCTCAAGAATTACAATGTCTGCTTTGCGCAGAATCTGACCCGAGACGCCGGTAGAAGTGGACAAATTAAAGTACCCGTGCCGATCCATCGGCGTCACACACGCCATGGCGACATTGACCGTCAAAAAGTGCTTGTAATAATCCGAATTTAAGTGGAACACCATCGGGATATAATAGCACAGTCCGCGGTCGCACAGGCTGCGCTCATAGGAAGAACAGTGCCAGGAGTGATAGATAAAATGCTCCTGCGACGGGTCGCATTCCGCCACTTCCAATGGGCCGAATACCAGATTGCCGCGGATTTTCACGTCCGTCAGTTCATCGCGGCGGGCAGCCAGCGCGCGGTCGAGCAAAATCGGCTGTCCCAAGCTGGTGGTATAGTCAATCCAATCGCCGCTTTTGATGACCTGTACGGCTTCTTCCGGTGTGCGCAGCTTGCGTTTGTACTCCTCCAAAACGTTCATATCAATGCCCTTCTTTCTGTCAGTCCGGAATATAGCTTTGTCCTGTTATCAGATCATACCACGTGAACACTCCGTTTTCCCACAGCATATAGCTCGGATGGGAATCGTCCTTGGGAATGGAAATCGAGCCGGGATTCAAGTATGTGAACGTCTCGTGCTCGTGACGGCAGGGAACGTGTGTGTGTCCGCACAGCAGCACATCGCCCTGTGCCAGTGCCGGCGGATTTTGCTCGTTGTAGTGGTGGCCGTGGGTGATGTAAACCGTCTGATCGCCCAGCATCAGAACGGCATAGTCTGCCAGAATCGGGAAATCCAGCACCATCTGGTCTACCTCGGTGTCACAGTTGCCGCGCACACACAGCAGCTTGTCGCGAATGCCATTGAGCATCGGGATGACGTCCTTTGGCTCATAGCCTTTGGGAAGATCGTTGCGCGGGCCATGGTACAGCAAATCGCCGAGCAGTACAATGCGGTCGGGCTGGTGTTCCTCGATGCGGTCGAGCAGCCAGCCGCAGTAATACGCAGAACCATGGATATCCGATGCAATCAATACTTTTTTCACAATGCAAAACTCCTGTCTTAAACCTTTTATCGTATTTTATTGTACTGGATTTTGCCGAAATAGTAAAGCAGTGCGAGAAAAATCCCCTTCCAAAAATTTTGGAAGGGGATTGCATTTCGGAAAATTAGCCGAGCAGCATCGGAACCAGCTTCAGGAAGAAGCCGGCAGCAGCTGCGGAGCCGATAACACCGGCAACGTTCGGACCCATGGCGTGCATGAGCAGGAAGTTGGACGGATTTTCCTTCTGGCCTTCGATCTGAGCCACACGGGCAGCCATCGGAACGGCGGATACACCGGCGGAACCGATCAGTGGGTTGATCTTGCCCTTGGTAACCCAGCACATGATGTCGCCAAAGATGACGCCGCCAAAGGTGGAGAGCAGGAATGCAGCCAGACCCAGAACGATGATAAAGATGGTCTGTCTGGTCAGGAAGGTGCTTGCAGCAGCGGTTGCGCCGACAGAGGTGCCGAGCAGGATGGTGATGGAGTTCATCAGAGCATTCTGAACGGTGTCAGACAGACGGTCGCATACGCCGCACTCGCGGAACAGGTTGCCCAGCATCAGCATGCCGATCAGCGGAGCGGTGTCCGGCAGCAGCAGGATAACGATGGTAGCAACAGCAATCGGGAAGATGATCTTCTCAGCCTTGGAAACTTCGCGCAGCTGCGTCATCTTAATCTTGCGGTCTTCCTTGCGCGTAAACGCCTTCATAATCGGCGGCTGAATCATTGGTATCAGCGCCATGTACGAGTACGCCGCAATTGCGATGGCGGACAGGTACTCCGGAGCCAGCTGAGAGGTAACCATGATTGCGGTCGGGCCGTCTGCACCGCCGATGATACCGATAGCAGCAGCAACGTTGACCGGGAAATGGAAAATCAGCAGAGCGCCGAGGAAGGCGGAAAAGATACCGAACTGCGCAGCGGCGCCGAGCAGCAGGGAGGACGGACGGGCAATCAGCGGACCGAAGTCTGTCATTGCACCGACGCCCATAAAGATCAGCGGCGGATAAATATCGAATTTAACGCCATAATAGAAGTAGTTGAGCAGTCCGCCGTCCTGCATGATGTTTGCGTTCGGCAGGTTTGCCAGCAGCATACCAAATGCAATCGGAACCAGCAGCAGCGGCTCAAACTTCTTTGCGATGCCCATGTACAGCAGGACAAACGCGATGAGAATCATTGCCAAGCTTTTCCAGCCATCAAGACCATTGCCGAATAAGCCTGCGAAACCTGATTCTCCGAGAATCTTACCGAGAACGGTAGTGAAAGAAAATTCCATTGTCTGCGACCTCCGTTAAGAGATGGTGCACAGAACACTGCCGGTGTCAACCGACGCGCCCTTGGATACGCATACGGAAGTTACCGTACCATCCTTGTTTGCAAAGATTTCGTTCTCCATCTTCATTGCTTCCAGAATGAACAGGATGTCGCCGTTCTTTACGGTCTGACCCTGCTGGCAGCGAACGTCGAGGATGGTACCCGGCATCGGGGAAGTTACCGGATCGCCTGCGCCTGCCGGAGCGGCCGGAGCGGCCGGAGCAGCAGCCGGAGCCGGTGCCGGAG
>OMNT01001086.1_pt1 | contig 26548 bp, 20 predicted proteins | sample 1672551 | NCBI WGS metagenome assembly OMNT01 (sample SAMEA3136698, study PRJEB25190) | human gut metagenome | reverse complement strand
AAGAGGTAGAGAGTATAGAGAACTGGATAAACGGATACCCACGCAAAATACATGGCTACCATTCAGCGGGGGAATTATTCAAGGAAGAGGTAAAGCAGCTTGCATAACAACGGATACAGGGAGCGTGAGAGGCTGGCAGCAGTGGCAGCCTTAGTACTGCGCTGCCTAAAAGTGAAAATACACAATAAAACAGGCTGCGTATTGTGCAAAATGGCAAAACGATAAAAACATGAAAAAATGTCGATTTTAATGTTGACATTTTTAAATAAATATCAATATCAAAAAAAGAATTGAAGCAGAAAAAAACATATGGTACATTTATTGAGTTAGAAGAGTGAAATTGAAAATAATACAGACTAACTATTGGTAGATGAAAATAACTATAGGTATAGAGGATAAAGAATGAAAAGAAAGATTGTAATAGCCATTTTATGTGTGGCGGTGTCGATGGGAACCGTTGGATGTGGAAACAGTACGGCATCCGCCAAGACAACACAGACGCAGACAGATAAAAAAGAAGATTCCAAAAGTGAAAATTCCGAAAAATCCAGTGAAGAAAAGCAGAGTCGCGATATATTTGCGATGGATACGTATATGACGGTAACAGCATATGGAGAGCATGCATCTGAAGCAGTAGATAAAGCTGAGACAGAGATCAAACGACTGGATGGAATGTTGTCTACCGGAAATGAAAACAGTGAAGTGTACAAATTAAATCAAAACGGGGAAGCTGTTGTTTCGGATGACACGGCGTACTTGTATGAACGCTCTGAAAAAATATATAAACAGACAAAAGGAGTATTTGACATATCCATCTATCCGGTCATGGATGCATGGGGATTTACAACGGAGAATTACCGGATCCCTGCGGAGGATGAACTGAGTGCGTTACTGAAGAATGTAGATGCATCGAAGATCCAATACGACAAAAAGACAAAAAAAATCACGCTGCCTAAGAATGTGAAAATTGATTTCGGAGGCATTGCGAAGGGATATACATCTTCAAGGATTATGCAGATTTATAAAAAGTGCGGTGTGACGAGCGGTCTGGTAAGTCTTGGAGGAAATGTACAGCTTCTTGGTGCAAAACCAGATGGAAGCGCATGGAAAGTTGCGGTAGAAAGTCCGGATGAAGACGGAAATTATCTTGGAATCCTGCAGGCAAAGGACAAGGCGGTTATCACATCGGGCGGATATGAGAGATACTTTGAAAAAAATGGGAAGAAATATCATCATATTATTGATCCGTCTACCGGTTATCCGGCAGAGAACGGACTGACTTCGGTAACGATCGTAAGTGATGACGGAACACTTGCGGATGGATTATCTACTTCACTTTTTATCATGGGAAAAGAGAAAGCGGAGAAATTCTGGAAGAAGTATAACGATAAATTTGATGTGATTCTGCTTACGGATGACGAACAATTATACGTATCAGAAGGGATCGCGGATGATTTTCAATCGGATTATAAGGTAAATGTAATGAAAAAGTAGAGGCGGAAGATATGGACAAAGAAAAAGTGATCAAAAAAATAAAACAGGGTGCACCGGCTACCTCGGCGATTGTAGTTGCAGCCTGTATCGGGGTGTCATTAAGCGGCTATCAGGCACCGGTTTATGAAGCTCAGGCACAGACGAAAGAGACAAAGACAACGGATGCCGAGGAAGCGAAGAAGACAGAAAGCAAGGCAAAAGGTTCTTTTGATCTGGCGGACGGAATCTATAAAGGAACAGGAACCGGTTATGCCGGCGAGGTGACTGTTGCGGTAACGATCAAAGATAAACAGATTACGGCAATCGATATCTTAAGTTCTTCGGACGATGCAGCGTTCTTTAACCGTGCAAAAGCAGTGATAGACAGGATCATTGCAGGACAGACGCTGGATGTGGATGTGGTGTCTGGCGCAACATTTAGCTCTAATGGCATTATCAGTGCGGTGAAGAATGCATTGACAGGAGAAAAAGACAGTGGAGAGACGGGAGAGTCCCAGTCCGGAAATGCAGCGGCACAGGGAAGTGCACTGTCACTGGCTGATGTACAGGATGCGGCAGCGTATAAAGATGGAACCTATTATGGAACAGGAACCGGATTCGGGGGAACTTTGAAAGTCAAGGTTGTGATCAGCGGAGGAAAGATTGCGTCTATTGAGGTTGTGGAGAATCATGATGACAGCAGTTATCTGAATCGTGCAAAAGCATTGATCGGCAATATTATTTCATCGCAGAGTACAAATGTAGATGTAATCTCCGGGGCGACTTACAGTTCGAACGGAATTAAGAGTGCAGTAAGAGATGCACTCCGTCAGGCTGCAGTAAGCGGTAATTCACAGTCTGTGAATGCGAAGACGGAAGATACTTCTAAGACAGAAGACAATACGACTGTCAAAGGCAATTTCCCGTATAAAGAAGGTATTTATTACGGAACGGCAGAAGGGTATAACGGTGAGATAGAAGTAGCGGTGGTTCTTCAGGATAAATCAATCAAGGCAGTACTCGTAACAAAGAATCATGATGATGAAAAATTCTTTAACCGTGCAATGGATGTAGTAAAAAATGTTATGAAAAAACAGAGTACGGATGTGGACGTAGTATCCGGAGCAACTTACAGTTCAAATGGTCTCATAAATGCAGTGAAGAATGCATTAAAAGAAGCAGAAAAGGTAACAAACGGACAGACAACGGAGCCGGATAAGGAAGAAGCTGATACTTCAGAACTTGAAAAAGCGATGAAAGAAGCAGAAGAACTGAAACAAGAGGATTATACAGAAGCAACCTATGCGGTTCTTAAGACCAGAATGGAAGACGCACAGAAGCTGCTTGATGCAGATAGGACAGAGATCAGTCAGGAAGATGTGGACCAGGCTCTTGAGAATCTGAACCAGGCACTGGCACTGCTGGAGAAAAAAGATGATGGCGAAGATGATACTACAGTATATAAAAATGGTATCTATGAAGGACGTGCGCTGTGCAGACCGGATGAAGATGAAGATTTCACGGCTTATAATCTGACATTGAAAGTGACAGTGCGGGATGACAAGATTGTTGCTGTTACTGATGTAAAAGGGGATGGAGATTCATCGAATGACAGATATATCCTTCGCGCTGCAAACGGAACATCGAATAAAAAAGGTGTGACAAGCCAGCTGATCGAGAAAGGTAATACAGAAGGAATTGATGCAGTATCGGGTGCAACCTGTACTTCAAAAGCAATCCTGGATGCATGTGAGAACGCCTTGCTTTCTGCAAAAAGACAGTAAAAAGAGACTGAGTTAAAGGAGAGAGAAGAATGAGAGAATTCTGGATGCGCCTGATGAGTGTTGTAGTGATCGTCGGGGTGATATTGGGATATAATTCCGTGCTGGAAGTCAGAGCAAAAGATGAGGAAATTGCAAAACTGAATGCCAAAATCGAAAATACGGAAAGTTTAGAAGATGAGGATTCAAAAAACGGTTCTTATAAAGACGGAACATATACCGGAGAAGCGGATGGATTTGGTGGAACTGTTAAAGTGGAAGTAATAGTAAAAAAGCAGAAGATTAAGGAAGTAAATATTGTCTCTGCTGATGGAGAAGATGGTTCTTATCTGACTATGGCGAAAGATATTATACCGAAGATTCTGGATGTGCAAAGTGCAGAAGTAGATACGATCAGTGGTGCGACTTTCAGTTCTACAGGAATTAAGAATGCGACAAAACAGGCATTAGAAAAGGCGGTAAAATAAATGAATGCAAAACAATTGAAAAAGATACATATATGGATAAGGGCAATCATCCAATTGCTGTATTTTATCTTTATTCCGTCGGTATACACGGCAGCATTTGCAGGTGTGAAATATATATTTACACAGATTGGTGCCGGTGAAAAAGTGGCGCTGACATCATTTGTTACTGTACTTATTGTGGTGTGTGTATATACTGCTGTTTTCGGAAGATTCTTTTGTGGATTTGCCTGTGCATTTGGAAGTCTTGGCGATGGAGTGAATGCATTATACAGACTGATCTGCAAAAAGATGAAAAAGAAACCGGTGCAGATTCCGGACCGGATTGCAGACAGACTTGTATATCTGAAATATGTGATTCTGGTAATCATCGTATTTATGTGCTATGGCGGTGTATACAGTAAAGCACAGGGAACAAGTCCCTGGGATGTATTTTCCATGATACATGCAGGAAATTTTAAACTGAATGGATATCTCATAGGGTTGGTCATTCTGGTATTTCTGATTGTCGGAATGTGTCTGGAGGAAAGATTTTTCTGCAGAAATTTCTGCCCGATGGGAGCTGTATTCTCACTGGTTCCGGTGTTGCCGGTATTTGCACTTCATAGAAACCGGGAATCCTGCATTCCAAAGTGCAGTGCATGTTCCAGAAAATGTCCGGCGAATATCGGACTTCCGACGGATGGTTCCTGGAAAGTAGAAGGTGACTGTTTCCAGTGCCAGAAATGTATAGATACTTGTCCGAAGAAGAATATTCACTGCGGAGTGAAAAAGATCAGAGGCAATGAAATCTGGTTTACAATTTTAAGAGCGTTGATATTACTTGGATTATGTATCTGGCTTGGAGTATAAAATAACATAATATGCAGACATGTGTGGAAAATGCACATGTCTGATTAGTAAAAATTTTTTTTGATTATAAGTTAGAAAATACTAACTTAATAATAAATATTTTCATTAAGGAGGCTTTTATGAAAAAGAAAGAAATGAAGACAAAAGTAATGGCAGTTGCGATGTCGGCAACCATGGCAGCCAGCATTTGTCCGGCGGTACCGGCGATGGCGGTAACGAAAGATCAGGTGGCAAAAGATGGAACATATACGAAGACTGCACATGTCACAAGAACAGAGGATGATGATGAAGATGAATGGAATGAATATGATGTCCGAGTAGCCTTGACTGTAAAAGATGGAAAGTTTTCTGATATTGTAGTAACTCCGGAAAATGGCTATGAGTCTGGTAACGATTCATATTTTAACAAAGCATATTCTAAATCAAAGGGAATAAAATCAAAATTAGCTGGTCAGTCAGCAACAGAAGATACAATTAATAGTTGGGATACCGTATCTACTGCAACAAGATCATCTGATGCCATAAAAAAAGCGGCATTAGAAGCAATCCAGTCAGCACCAGAAGCAAGTACAGCAGCAACTGTAGATACAGCAGCTCTGGAAGCTTCAATTACGAAAGCAAAAGCATTAAAAGAAAGTGATTACACAGCTGAGACATGGAATACGTTAAAGACAGCACTTGCGTCTGCAGAGACAGCACTCGCTGAAAAGAAATCTCAGGATACAGTCGATGCAGCGAAAAAAAATCTTGATAGTGCAATTGATAACTTGAAAGCAGCAGTAAAAGAAGAATATAAATATGTCTATGCAGGACTTAGCTGGGCGGAATACTGGGCAGCAGAAGGAGTACAGGCAGCAGGAGACAGTTCATCATCCAGTGAATTGGATACAAAAGGAGAGTCAGATAAAGGTGCATTTGATGTTGTAACACGTGCAACGGTGAACCATGGACTTCACAGAGGAAGTTATCAGTGTGCGGCAACCATAGAAGCAGAAAATGGAAAATTTTATGAAGTGTCATATTGGACAGATTCAAAGACAGCTGTTCTGACAGATGGAAAAACGATTACATTTGACCGTGGAGCAATCACCGAAGAAGACGGAACAACAACGAAGATGACAAAATATGATGTTACAGGACTGAAATATGTACCGGTAAAAGTAGCGACAGAAGATTATGAAGCATTCTGCAAAGCATACAAAGTTGTAGAAAACGGTGGAGAACTTGCAGGAGGATTTGCCGAGAATAAACTTCAGTCATACAAAGGTCTGAAAGCAAAAGTTACAGCAGATACAAACGGACTTAAGACAGCAACTAAGAATGCGGATGGAACATTCAGTTTCTCAGCAAAAGAGACAGGAACGGAATCTGGAATTGAAGGACAGGAATTAAAAACAGCACCAACAGCAGAAGAAGCAGGACTTACAGTAAAAGAAGCAAAGGGCTCTTATGGAGAATTCTTAAGAGTAGATCTGACGGGTAATTACGGAGACCTCGGAGCAAATATGCAGAGTGTAAAATGGACATACTATGGAGATGATAGTACATACACGAATGCAAAAGCAACATACGGAACAAAATTTGCAGCAGATAACTGGATGCATAAAGCACAGGGAATCCAGCTTGGACTTACCAAGTCACTGCGTTGTACATTGCCGGAAGGAACAGATGGAACAGGCTACTGGACAATGACAATCTCAGCACTTGGATATAAAGATGTAACCTATAATTTCCAGGCAACAGATGCAAATATCGTAAAAGATGTAGACGAAGAGATCAGCACAACAAATCTGGAAGCAGCAATTAAGAAAGCAGAAGGCTTAACAGAGTCAGATTACACAGCAGAGAGCTGGGCAGCAATGCAGACAGAACTTCAGGAAGCAAAAGAGAAATTAGCAGAAAAGCATTCACAGGCGGCAGTGGATGAAGCAACCAGTCATCTGAATGCAGCAATCGAGTCACTTGTAAAAGCAGAGGAAAAAGAGACTTATGTTCTCATGAACATCCCGTATGCAGCATTCTACAAATCAGAGACAACAAACAATGACGTGGATGTTGATGTATTTACTTCTGCAACAAAGAACAAGACACGTACCACAGGACTTGCAGGTGGTTCTTATCATGAAAATGCAGATGGATCACAGATTGATGGTATTACATTTGCTGTGAAAGTAGATCCTTCAGTAGATCTTACAAAATACAAAGAAGTAAAAGATACGGATAAAGTTGATATTACAGTAACAAACCGTGGACAGACATCTACCACAACATTAGAAGGAAAAGATACACTTTTTGAAAACGAGACATATGCATACTATCCATTGACAGAGGCTCCTGCAAATTACAAAGAAGTTTCTATGGACAAGGATGGAAAACTTGTATTCAGCGAGGTTAAAGGACAGAAAGCAGAAGCTCTGACAGGTGTTACGGCAGAATTGTTAACACAGTCTTCTTATGGAGATTATCAGCTCAATCTGGACGGACTTCCGGAAGATAAGATTGCATCTTCTAATGTAAATGCAGTCGTTGTAAAGACAACAGATGGAACTGCCTATGGTATGCGTCATCTGGAGAACATCTGGAGAGGAAATGAGCTCGCTTGGAGTACCGGATATACAGAGTCAGTACATGGTTGCCCGACATCTTCAGCGCATTATGCATCTATGATGGGCAAGACGATTGACAGTATTGAATATTATACAACAAATGGTCTATATACAATTGATGTTAATGATCTTTATGTCCCTGTAAAATTTGCAAAAACAGAGGATGCTGTTAAGGTTGCGGATGCAGATATTTCTGCTGGTAAGACGGCGATAGAGCTGAATCTTAGGGATGATTTTGATCCGGAATACACCGTTGAAGGATTGAATGTGAAAGTAGAAGGCAATGTATTAACATTTAAAGCAGATTCTTCAATTAATCCGGGGAAATATACACTTACAGTAAAAGATAAAAATGGAAAATATGCAGATTTGAAAACAATATTCATTCTGTCAACAACAGATATGCCGGCAACATATGATACAGATAACAAAAAGCTTACAGTGGCAGAAAACAGTAATGAGGAAGCATTCAATACTTATATCGGAAATATTACATCTGTAAATGTGAACGGCACCGATTATGCAGCAAGTGGAAGAGGTTCTGTAAAGATTATTGATAAAGACGGAACGCTGGTGACAGATGCAGCGCCATTTAAAGATGCGGTGGCCGGAACAGAATTCCAGATCACAGTTACATCAACTGGTTATACAACACCTCTTACATTTACATACAAAGTTCCGGGAGAAACTCCGGCGCCATCTGAAGTAGATACAACGAAACTTGCAGCAGCAATTGAAAAGGCAGAAGGATTAAACGAATCAGATTATACAAAAGACAGCTGGAAAGCACTTCAGTCAGAGCTGACAAAAGCGAAATCTGCACTGGAAGCAAAAGAGAGCCAGGATACAGTTGATAAAGCAGCAGATAGCCTGAACAAAGCAATCGACGCACTGGAAGCAGCGACACCGGATGAGCCGACGAAAGAAGTATCAACAGATGCACTTGAAAAAGCAATTAAAGCAGCAGGTGTTTTAAAAGAATCAGATTATACAGCAGACAGCTGGAAAGCACTTCAGTCAGCACTGGCTGAGGCTGACACAGCACTGAAAGAAAAGAAAGATCAGGACACAGTTGATAAAGCAACTGAGAAGCTGAATAAAGCAATCAGTGCACTTGTGAAAAAGGATGCAGGACAGAAAGTTAACGGTACAAATGGAACAACCGGTACATCAGGCAAATCCGGTAAGACAGGATCCACATCGAATACGAAGAGTGGAAAAGCTGCGAAGACCGGAGATCCATCAAGCATGTTTGCGTGGTTAGGACTTGCAGTAACATCTCTCGGAGCCGGAATCGGAGGATTCTCACTTAAGAGAAAGAAAAGAGAAGATGAAGAATAGTATGAGTTGTATAAAACAACAAATTACAGATTAGAGTAACTTAAGAAAAAGTACCCATGGTAACATAAGTAATATGACACTGTGGGTACTTTTTTTATTCTATATACCGGAAACTTCACAAAGGCTACATAGTTCTCTGCTATAATAATTAAGATCAAAGAAAAATATATCATGAAAATATAAATTTAAGAGGAGGGCCGGGTCTTATGGATAAGATCAAAATATTAGTAGTAGATGATGAAAGCAGAATGAGAAAACTGGTGAAAGATTTCCTGGGAAGAGAAGGATATCAGGTATTGGAAGCCGGCGACGGGATGGAAGCAATGGAAGTATTTTATGATGAAAAAGATATTGCACTGATCATTCTGGATGTGATGATGCCAAGAATGGATGGATGGCAGGTATGCCGTGAAGTACGCCAGTCATCAAAAGTGCCGATCATCATGCTAACTGCAAGGTCAGAGGAACGAGATGAATTACAGGGATTTGCTCTGGGGGTTGACGAATATATTTCCAAGCCATTCAGTCCGAAGATCCTGGTAGCCAGAGTCAATGCAATATTAAGAAGAGCCAATGTATTAGGCGGTGGTGACGAGATCGATGCAGGAGGAATTGTAATCGATAAAGCCGCACATCAGGTGAAGATTGATGGTAAAGAGATTGAATTAAGCTTCAAGGAATTCGAACTGCTGTCATACTTTGTAGAGAATCAGGGCATTGCATTATCGAGAGAGAAGATCTTGAATAATGTATGGGATTATGATTATTTCGGAGATGCAAGAACCATTGATACACACGTAAAGAAATTAAGAAGCAAACTCGGAGAAAAGGGAAATTACATTAAGACAATCTGGGGCATGGGATATAAATTTGAGGTTGATGAAGCATGAAGATCATAAGTAAAGATAAGAAACAGAAGATAAAAAGTGTACATCATTCGATTAAGACGCAGATGATCACATCCTTTGTAGGATTGTTGATCTGTCTGGTCGTGACATTGATGTTCATCAACGGAAAATTTCTGGAGCCGTATTATATAAGTAAGAAGGAATCCCGTTTCATAGAACTTTATGAGAAATTAAATGACGTATCAAATGAAGATAAATGGGACAGCACAAAGAAGAATAATTCACTCATTCATTTCGCTGAAAAGAATAATATTTCTTATCTGGTAATTGAAAAGGATAATGATGTGCATACGAATGTGCATGACAAGAATATGTTGAAGAATCAGATGATGGGATATTTTCTGAATCAGGCACAAAAAGAAAGCCGGACACTGGATTCTACGGATGTCTATCAGATCAACCAGTCATGGGATCCGTGGAATCAGAGTTATTATGTTGATATGTGGGGAAGTCTGGATGACGGCAGTCAGTTCCTGCTTCGAAGTCCGGTAGAAAGTATGCGTGAAAGTGCGTCGATATCCAATCGTTTCTTATTATATATAGGAAGTGTTCTGATCGTTGTATCCATTCTTCTGATCTGGTATTTCTCAAAAAGAATCACAGATCCGATCCGGGAGCTTGCGAGATTATCCGACCGGATGGCAGATCTTGATTTTGATGCGAAATACACCAGCGGCGGAAGCAATGAGATCGGAGAACTGGGAGAGAACTTTAACCGGATGTCAGAGAAATTGGAGAGCACGATCTCTGAACTTAAGAAAGCTAACAACAGTCTGCAGAAAGACATCGAACAGAAAGACAAGCTGGAAAAGATGAGAAACGAATTCCTAGGAAACGTATCTCATGAGTTAAAGACACCGATCGCTCTGATCCAGGGCTATGCCGAAGGATTAAAAGAAGGAGTCAATGAAGATGCGGAGAGTCGGGAATTCTACTGTGATGTTATTATGGATGAGGCGTCCAAGATGAATCAGATGGTCAAGAATCTGCTGACATTGAACCAGCTGGAATTCGGTGATGAAGATATCGTGTTTGAACGATTTAATCTGACGGCACTGGTCAAAGGCGTTCTGCAGAGTATGGAGATCATGGCGGATCAGGCAGGTGCCAAGATTATGTTGCACACAGAAGAGGACATCTATGCGTGGGCAGATGAGTTTAAAGTAGAGCAGGTTGTAAGAAATTATGTAAGTAATGCATGCCATCATGTCAGCGGCGATATGGTGATCGAAGTGAAGATGGTGCAAAAAGACGGCAAAGTCAGAGTATCGGTATTTAATACCGGTAATCCGATCCCGGAAGCAGATGCACCTCATATCTGGGATAAATTCTATAAAGTAGATAAGGCCCATACAAGAGAATATGGAGGTAACGGAATCGGCCTTTCAATCGTAAAAGCAATTATGAAATCATTCAACCAGGAGTATGGTGTAAAGAATTATGACAATGGAGTTGAATTCTGGTTTGAACTTGATGTACAATAAACCATAACAGTTCACTTGACAAATAATATAAAGTGAATGTCCGGGACAATATCCCTGATATACCACATATGAAAGGCAGGACAACAATATGATTGCAATTATTGATTACGATGCAGGAAATATAAAGAGTGTGGAGAAAGCCATGCAGCTTCTGGGACAGGAAGTAATAATCACAAGAGACAGAGAGACGATCATGAATGCAGATAAAGTGATCCTTCCGGGAGTCGGAGCATTTGGAGATGCGATGAGTAAACTTAGACAATATGGGCTTGATGAGGTGATCAGGGATGTGACGGCAAAGGGAACTCCTTTCTTGGGAATCTGTCTTGGTTTACAGTTATTATTTGAACGAAGTGATGAGACGCCGGGCGTGGAAGGACTTGGAATTCTGAAAGGTGAGATACTAAGAATCCCGGATAAGGAAGGCCTTAAGATTCCACATATGGGATGGAACTCTTTGAAGTTCCAGAATAACGGAAGATTATTCAAAGGGATTCCGGAAGATTCCTATGTATATTTTGTTCATTCTTATTATTTGAAAGCAGCGGATGAGGGAATTGTAACTGCTACGACAGAATACAGTACACATATCCATGCTTCGGTAGAACAGGGGAATGTATTCGCATGCCAGTTCCATCCGGAAAAAAGCAGTGATATCGGAATTCAGATATTAAAGAACTTTGTGGAATTATAGGGAGGACATCATTATGCATACAAAAAGAATCATTCCATGTCTGGATGTAAATAACGGAAGAGTTGTAAAGGGAGTAAATTTTGTATCGTTAAGAGATGCCGGAGATCCGGTTGAGATTGCAAAAGCGTATGATAAAGCAGGTGCAGATGAGCTTGTATTTCTTGATATTACAGCATCATCGGATGCCAGAGGTACAGTGGTAGATATGGTACGCAAGGTGGCAGAAAATGTATTCATCCCATTTACAGTTGGCGGAGGAATCCGTACAGTAGATGATTTTAAGGCACTCTTAAGAGAAGGTGCGGATAAGATTTCAATTAATTCATCTGCAATTAATACACCGAATCTGATATCAGAAGCAGCAGAAAAGTTCGGCAGCCAGTGTGTAGTTGTTGCAATTGATGCAAAGAAGCGGGAAGATGGAAGTGGCTGGAATATTTATAAGAATGGCGGACGGATCGATGTAGGAATTGATGCGGTGGAATGGGCTTCGAAAGTGGAGAAGCTTGGAGCAGGTGAGATCCTTTTGACAAGTATGGATTGTGACGGAACAAAAGCCGGATATGATCTGGAACTTACGAAAGCAATTGCCGAGGAAGTGAATATTCCGGTGATTGCATCCGGAGGTGCCGGCAGTCTGGAACATTTTTACGATGCACTGACGGAAGGAAAAGCAGATGCGGCTCTGGCAGCATCATTATTCCACTATAAGGAACTGGAGATCAGAGAAGTAAAAGAATATTTAAGAGGAAAAGGTGTATCCGTCCGTCTGTAAGAATGAACAAAGATAAGAGGAAAAAGGATAGTGTAAAACATGGCAGCAATTAATAATGACTGGCTGGATGCTCTGAAAGGAGAGTTTAAAAAGCCATATTATAAAAAATTATTTGAAACAGTCAACGAAGAATACAGGACAAGACAGATATTTCCGCCTGCAGATGATATTTTTAATGCATTTCATCTGACACCTTTACATAATGTAAAAGCGGTTATACTGGGACAGGATCCATATCATAATGTAGGACAGGCACACGGACTTTGCTTTTCTGTGAAGAAAGGAGTAGATATTCCGCCGTCACTGGTGAATATCTATAAAGAATTGCATGATGATCTGGGATGTACGATCCCCAATCACGGCTGCCTGACCAAGTGGGCTGAGCAGGGAGTCCTAATGTTAAATACGGTATTAACAGTAAGGGCGCATCAGGCCAATTCGCATAAAGATATTGGATGGGAAGAATTTACAGATGCAGCTATCATGGCATTAAACAGTCAGGATCGTCCGATCGTTTTCATCTTATGGGGAGCACCGGCTCAGAGAAAGGCAAGGATGCTTACGAATCCAAAACACCTGATCCTGAAAGCCCCGCATCCGAGTCCGTTATCCGCATATCGTGGATTTTTCGGAAGTAAGCCATTCAGTCAGACCAATGATTATCTGAGAGCTCACGGAGTAGAGCCAATTGACTGGCAGATTGAGTAGATGAGGAGAATATAAGGAAAGTATGAAGAAAATTAAGGCATTACTTGTGGTTGTTTGCACAGGTGTATTATTGACAGCCTGCGGCAATCCATCCCAAAAAGGGGTAGAATACTTAGAAGACGGAAAATATGATCAGGCAATCGAACAGTTTGAACAGGCAGTAGATAAGAAGAAAAATGTCGGGGATGCCTATCGTGGCATTGGAATTGCCAAATGGGAAAAGAAGGATTACAAAGGTGCAAGAAAAGCTTTTAAAAAAGCACTGGAAAATGATGCCGAAAAGACGGGAACCATCTATAATATGATTGGAAACTGTGATCTGAAACTCGGAAAAGCGAAAGAGGCATTAAATTATTATAATCTTGGCCTGGCACAGGAAGATTCCGGTAAAAAGATGAAAAAAGAGATGCAGTACAATATTATTGTTGCATATGAACAGATGGAAGACTGGGAAAGTGCAAAGGTAAAACTGGAAGAGTATCTGGAAAATTATCCGAATGACAAATCGGCAAAAAAAGAGGCCGAGTTTCTGAAAACAAGATAAATGGAATGAATCTATAGAAAATGGAAACAGTATGATAGAAATAAAAAATGAAACAGAAAAAGTAATACTGGTCGGTGTATCACTTTCAGATCAGGATGATACAAAAGAATCTCTGGAAGAATTAAAAGATCTGGTGTCCACGGCAGGAGCCGAGACCGTAGGAATGGTCATTCAGAACAGAGAACAGCAACATCCGGGAACCTATGTCGGAAAAGGAAAGATTGAAGAACTGAAAAGTATGATCTGGGAGCTTAGGGCGACAGGAATCGTATGTGATGATGAACTTTCTCCGGCACAGATGAAGAATCTGCAGGATGAACTGGATGTAAAAGTAATGGACAGAACATTGATCATTCTGGATATCTTTGCGGCAAGAGCATCTACAAGTGAAGGCAAGATTCAGGTAGAACTGGCGCAGTTAAAGTACCAGCAGACCAGATTGGCGGGCTTTGGTAAGGCTATGTCGAGGCTTGGAGGAGGAATCGGAACCAGAGGCCCGGGAGAAAAGAAACTTGAGATGGACAGGCGTCTGATCAAGAGCAGGATCGCACAGCTTAACCGTGAATTAAAAGATGTAAAGAAGCACAGAGAAGTAACAAGAGAGCAGAGAAGCCGCAGTCATATTCCGGTGGCCGCGATTGTTGGTTATACGAATGCGGGAAAATCAACACTTCTGAATACGCTGACCGGTGCAGGGATTCTTGCAGAGGATAAATTATTCGCAACCCTGGATCCAACAACCAGAGATCTGAAGCTGCCAAGTGGTCAGGAAATCCTGATGACAGATACGGTAGGATTTATCAGAAAACTTCCGCATCATCTGATCGAGGCATTTAGAAGTACACTGGAAGAAGCCAGATATGCAGATATTATCCTGCATGTAGTAGATGCTTCTAATCCGCAGATGGATGAGCAGATGCATACAGTGTATGAAACACTTCAGAATCTGGGTGTGAAAGACAAACCGGTTATCACAGTATTTAATAAGATCGACCGTATGGAGGATATCTGGGTGCCGAGAGATCTTCATGCAGACTATTATGTGAAGATCTCAGCCAGGACAGGGGAAGGAATTACCGAATTCCTTCAAGCTGTAGAAGCAGTATTAAGGGAGCAGAAAGTAGAGATTGAGGCACTTTATCCATATAAAGAGGCAGGAAAGATTCAACTGATCCGAAAGTACGGGGAACTGCAGGAAGAAGAATACCGGGAAGATGGTATCTTTGTAAGGGCTTTTGTTCCGGCAGAACTTTACGGACAGGTACGGCCCGAAGGCGTAACACCGAACAATTGTTTATAAGCTCTGGAGAAGGTAGAGTAATCTTTAAAACCACAATCATAACAAACCTGTGTGCCAGGCGCACCGGTAGATAAAAGTTCTTTCGCAAGCAGGAGCCGTTTCTGGGAGATGTATTGTCCCAGAGTATAACCGGTCTCCTGCTTGAATAATCTCATCATATAATATTTACTGATATAGAATTGATCTGCGATCAGATCGATTGACAGATTTTCACAGAGGTGTTCGCCTACATAATCAAGGATGGCGAGCACCTTTTCATTACAATTATCAGTATCGATATATTCGAGCCGGTTCTTTCTTACGGCCCGGTTCAGATGTATCATAAATTCCAGAAACATAACCTGTCTGTAAAGCTCGGAAGCATAGCCGCCATCCGTAAACGAATGCTCCAACTGAGAGATAGAACGAAACAGAGAGCTTTTTTCGAAAGATGGGATACGCAGAACATTGGAATGTTCTTTTGCAGCCTTTTGAAAACAATAACTCAGATCATAATTATCTGTCTGATAAGCATTCATAAAATTAGGTGAGATATAGACAATGATTCTTTCATATGGGCAGGAATTGTCAACGGTCAGTCTGTGGATATCGCCTTGTTTTACAAGTACAATGTCATAAGGTTTCAGATCGTAAGAACGGCCCTCGATCATGTAATTTACTTTGCCACGGATGAAGATGGTGATCTTATCAAAGTCATGATAGTGGTAGTCTACTTCTTTTGTCTCCTGATCTGTCAGATGAAAGAGACGGAATTCGCTGTTCAGGTATCCTTTTTTCTCATATTGTTCCATTATCTGTACCTCCCCGGATATATATTGGACTGTCTATAGAAAGTTTATATGAAAATAGCATTATTTGCAAGAAATACAGCATTATTTACGCAGAATATGGAAATAATGCCTGTTATGATAAAGATATATAGAACAGAAAATATAAAAGCGATCAATATAAAAAAGCTGGGAACAAAGATCAGGAGGAAAAAAAGATGAAGGTAGTAGTAGAACGTTATCATGGACTTGGCAATGATTATCTGGTATTTGATCCGAATCATAACGAATTAAAACTGGATGAGGCAAATGTAAAAATGCTCTGTGACCGTAATGAGGGACTGGGAGCAGACGGAGTACTTGAAGGCCCGATTCTGAAAGAAGACGGTATGCACGTAAAAGTATGGAATCCGGACGGAAGTGAATCTGAGACCAGTGGAAATGGTGTCCGCATTTTTGCAAAATATCTGAAAGATGCAAGTTATGTACAGAAAAAGAATTTTAAATTATATACAGGAAACGGTCCGGTCGAAGTTACATTTTTAAATGAGGACGGAAGCCGCCTGCGTGTATCGATGGGAAAATTATCTTTCTGGAGTGATGAGATTCCTGTTATTGGAGAAAGACGAGAAGTGATCAATGAGGATATGGTATTTGGAAGAACGTTGTATCCGGTTACCTGCGTATCGATCGGTAATCCTCATTGTGTCATTCCGATGCGGGAGATCTCAAAACCACTGGTATGTAAGATCGGTGATTATTCTGAGATCGCAAGATATTTCCCAAACAGGATCAATACACAGATTATGCAGGTGATCGATAAGGAAAATATCGCAATCGAGATCTTTGAACGAGGTGCAGGTTATACAAGAGCATCCGGAACAGGTGCCTGTGCAGCGGCAGGAGTTGCATACAAACTGGGGCTGACTAACAGTAAAGTGATCGTTCATATGCCTGGAGGAGAACTTCAGGTAGAAGTAGAAGATGACTGGAATGTATATATGACAGGTGATGTCTTCTATATTGCAAAGGTAACATTAAGCAATGAATTTGCAGAAAGACTTCGCGCATTGTAGACTAATATGTATACAACAAACATATATTCGTGTTATACTAGGGCATAAGGAGGAAACCTTATGCCTTTAAAATTTGTATTTGGGCCGTCGGGCTCAGGAAAATCAACGTATTTATATCAGCATGTCATAGAAGAATCTGAAAAAAATCCACAGGAGAATTTCATAGTGCTTGTACCGGAGCAGTTTACAATGCAGACACAGAAAGATCTGGTTCGTATGCATCCGAGACACGGAATCATGAATATTGATGTATTGAGCTTTGCACGTCTTGCATACCGTGTGTTTGAAGAGACCGGAGTAAAGAAAATACCGGTACTGGATGATGAGGGAAAGAATCTGATCCTGCGAAAGATCGCAGGGAATTATGAGGATAAACTGACTGTCCTAAAGGGGAATATTAAGAAACTGGGGTATATCTCTGAGGTCAAATCCGTGATTTCGGAATTTACACAATATGATATCGGGGAAGAAGAACTGGATGATATGATAGATTCGCTGGATGAAGAATCCAGGTTATATTATAAATTAAAAGACATCCGGCTTTTATATGATGGTTTTCAGGATTATTTAAGAGAACGTTATATCACAAAGGAAGAGTTGTTAGATGTGCTGAGCCGAGAAGTTAGAGAATCAGAGCTTTTAAAGAACAGCACAGTGGTACTGGATGGATTTACAGGCTTTACACCGGTGCAGAACAGGCTGATTCTGGAGCTTATGAAATATTGTAAGGGTGTATGGATAACGGTTATCATGGATGAAAGGGAGAATCCATATTCTTACAGACATCCATATCAGCTGTTTGGACTGAGCAAGCAGATGGTGACAACATTAATCAGTCTGGCGAGGGAAGAACACATTGCGGTAGAGGAACCGGTCTGCCTGTATGGATATCCGGTAAAGCGTTTTGAGAAAAATAAAGAGCTGGCATTTCTGGAGCGGAATATTTTCAGATATGGAGCAGGAACATATGAAAAAGAAGTGAAAAATCTTGGAATTCATGTGGCGCGAAATCCGGGAGAAGAAGCAATGGCTGTAGCAGAAGAGATCAGGAAACTGGTAAGAAAAGAAAGATACCGTTATCGTGAGATTGGTGTCATAGTCAGTGATATGAATGTATATGGAGACTATCTGGAACAGGCATTTGAAACATATGGAATTCCTGTATTTATGGATCATAAGAGAAGTATTCTGCTGAATTCATTTGTAGAATACCTGAGAAGTCTTCTGAATATGGCAGAGAAGAATTTCTCTTATGAAAGTGTATTCCGTTTCCTGCGGACGAATCTTGCAGGATTTAGTTATGAAGAGGTCGATGAACTGGAAAATTATGTGATCGGACTCGGAATCCGGGGCTATAAGGGCTGGCAGAACCGATGGATCCGTCGTATGAAAGGGATGGAAGAAGAGGAACTGGAGAGGCTGAATCATTATCGAGTACAAATGGTAGAAAAAGTGGATAATCTGATGTTTGTTTTAAAACAAAAGAGGAAAACCGTAAAAGATATTACCTTGGCAGTATATGAATTTATGGTTCAGGAGAATATTCAGGAAAGACTTAAGAAAACAGAAGAAGAATTTCAAGAGGCAGGGGAACTGGCTCTGGCAAAGGAATATTCTCAGATTTACCGGATCATCATAGAGTTGTTTGATAAATTTGTGGCACTTCTTGGAGAGGAACCGGTGGGCTTAAGTGAGTATTGTAAACTTCTGGATGCAGGTCTTGAAGAAGCAAGGGTCGGCGTTATTCCGCCAAGTGTAGATCAGGTGGTAGCCGGAGATATGCAAAGGACCAGACTGAAAGATATAAGAGCACTCTTTTTTGTGGGAGCCAATGACTGTTTCCTGCCGGGGGCGCTTTTAAGGACGGGACTTCTGTCTGAACGCGACAGAGAAAAATTCCGTCAGGCTGATCATGCGTTGTCTGCGGGAGGTAAAGAAAAAGCTTATGTCCAGAAGTTCTATCTGTATATGAATCTGACGAAACCATCGGAAAAGCTTAAGGTATATTACAGCAAGGTGTCCGCGGACGGGAAGGCATTAAGACCTTCCTATCTGATTCAGGAATTATTGCGTCTGTATCCGGATGTGAAGGTACGGGACGAGGATGAGAAGGAACTGGTGCAAAAAGAACTGACGGAAAAAACAGGGGTAAAATATCTGATCCGTGGTCTTCAGGAGAAAAATCTGGATGTCACATGGCAGGAGCTTTATACCTGGTATCAGAAAGATCCAAAGTGGAAAGAAAAAGTAGACGAACTTTTAACGGCATGGTACTACAGACGTCCGGAGGATCCATTGTCGGAAAGCGTTGCAAAGCAGCTTTACGGTGAAAATTTCGAAGGAAGTATTACCCGAATGGAACGGTATGCAAGTTGTGCGTGTGCACATTTCCTTGCATATGGATTACGTCTGAAAGAACGGCCAGTATATGAGTTTAAAGCAGTGGATCTTGGAAATGTATGTCACAGTGCCCTGGAATTATTTTCAAAAAAAGCATCTGAAGCAGGCGGCTGGACGATCCTGACAGAAGAACAGAGGAAAGAACTGATCGATGAATGTGTGGAGGCAGCGATCACAGACTATGGTAACTCAGTGTTATACAGTTCGGCGAGAAATGAACAACTGATCGTCAGGATGAAACAGATGCTGGAACGCACAGTATGGGCACTTACGAATCAGCTTAAGGCAGGAGATTTTGTGCCGGAGGCATATGAGCTTCGTTTCTTTGGAGGAAAGATCGACAGAGTAGATGTGTGTGAAACCGAAGAACAGGTATATGTTAAGGTGATGGATTATAAGACTGGAAGCAAGGCGTTTGATATCGTAGCATTGTATCACGGCCTGCAGCTTCAGCTTATGATCTATATGGATGCGGCAATAGAATTTCAGAAGAAACGCCACCCGGAGAAAGAAGTTGTTCCTGCGGGCGTATTTTATTATCGGATCCAGGATCCGATTGTAGATAAGACGAAAGATAAAGAAGAAGCAGAACAGGCAGTCTTAAAGCAGCTGAAACCAGACGGGATCATACCGTTAAAGGCAGAGATCCTTAAGCATCTGGACCGGGATACAACGGGAGAATCTATGGCAGTCCCGGTGAAATATAATAAGAACGGCAGTGTGTCCGGATACTCTAAAGTAGTTGCGGGAGAGGATTTCCAGGCAATGATGGTACATGCCCGGAAAAAGATGAAAGATGCAAGAACAAAGATATTAAATGGAGATGTAGGAGCACTTCCATATAAGAGAGGACAGGAAAGCGGCTGTGATTATTGTCCATACCGGCAGGTGTGCGGCTTCGACGTGAAAATCCCGGGATATGAATATCGTGATATAGGAACAACGGGAAAAGAAGAAGCAATGGAAGCAATGCGGATGGAGCAGAAAGGAGGAGAATAGCCATGGGTGTGAAGTGGACGGAAGAACAGGAGAAAGTAATCCGATTACGGAATCGCAATATTCTGGTATCAGCGGCAGCAGGTTCCGGGAAAACGGCAGTTCTGGTAGAACGAATCATCACAATGTTGACAAAAGATGACCCTCCGATGGATGTGGACCGACTTCTGATCGTTACTTTTACGGAGGCAGCAGCATCGGAAATGAAAGAAAGAATCCGGCTGGCAATCGAAAAGAAACTGATGGAATATCCGGATAATGAACATCTGAAGCAGCAGGCTACTCTGATCCATAATGCGCAGATCACAACGATACACAGTTTCTGCCTTTCCGTGATCCGTGATCATTTTCATGCGATTGATATTGATCCGGGATTCAGAATTGGTGAAGAAGGCGAATTAAAGCTCCTAAGACATGATGTACTGGAAGATATGCTGGAGGAAAAATATCAGGAAGGCAGTAAGCGTTTTCTTGACTTTACCGCAGCGTACAGTACCGGCCGGAATGATAAAAAGATTGAGGATCTGATACTTAAAATTTATGAGTTTTCCAGAAGTTATCCGGACAGTGAAGCATGGCTGGATTCCTGTGTAAAAGCCTATGAAATCCCGGATGTAAAGGCACTGGAAGGAAGCAGCATCATGAAGAAAGTGATGAGAGATATCAGAAAGAATCTGGAAGATGCAAAAGAACTGCTTATCTATGCGGAAAATGTGGCATTAAGTCCGGAAGGGCCTGCCGTATATGAAGCAACACTAGAAAAAGATCTGCAGGTCATCGAAGAATTGTGTAACAGGGCGTCTTATAAAAGTCTTGCGGAAGCATTTTCGAATGTAAAATGGGCGAGGATCGCAGCAAACAAGGATAAAACAGTATCAGAAGAAAAGATTGACCTGGTCAAAAAGATCAGGGAAATGGTCAAAGGGATTGTGAAAAATATGAGCGCCCAGTATTTCTATGAAAGTCCGGAAGAACTGGTGGAAGATCTTCGGGTATGTGCTCCGGCAATGGAAGAACTGGCGGATCTGGTGCGGCTTTTTGCAGAGAGATTCGAAGAGCAGAAGCGTGCCCAGAATATGATCGACTTTTCTGATATGGAACAGTACGCACTGAGGATTCTGACGCAGAAGACGGAAAATGGTTTTGTTCCGTCCAAAATAGCGGAAGAATATCAGAAGCAGTTTGAAGAAATCATGATTGATGAGTATCAGGACAGTAACCTGATCCAGGAAGCAATTCTTACCAGTGTATCTGGCTGCAGAAGCGGAAGATACAATATATTTATGGTGGGGGATGTAAAACAGAGTATTTACAGATTCCGTCTGTCCAGACCGGAATTATTTCTGGAAAAATTCCGCACATATAATATAGAAGAAAGTAAGACGCAGAGAATTGATCTGCACAAGAATTTTCGAAGCCGGAAAGAAGTACTTGAAAGTGCCAATGCTATATTCAGACAGATCATGACTGAAAAACTGGGCGGAATCGTCTATGATGATCAGGCAGCTCTTTATCCGGGAGCTGAATATCCGGAAAATGACAATGTTAAGACAGAGATTCTTGTGATGAACAGTGACCTGGAAATATTGTCAAAAGAGGAAGACTTTGAGGAGAAAATTCCTTCCGAGAGGGAACTGGAGGCAAGAATGATCGCAATGCGTATCCGGGAACTTCTGCGTTCACAGAAAGTTACAGATAAAGAGACAGGGGAACTTCGGAATGTGCGTTACTCGGATATTGTAATCCTGACGAGAAGTATCAAAGGATTTGCTGATGTATTTACCGAAGTGTTGAACCGGGAAGGAATACCGACTTATGCAGGAACAAGCGAGGGATATTTTCAGACTCAGGAAATTGGGGTGCTCATGGATTATTTGAGGGTCTTGGATAACAGAAGGCAGGATATTCCACTTACTGCTGTCTTAAGTTCAGCATTTGCCGGACTATCTCAGGAAGAACTGGCAGAAATACGGTGTGCATATCCGGATACTGCATTCTTTGAGAGTGTGACGAAGTACAGAGAACAAGGAGAGAATGCGGATATACAACTGAAACTTCAAAAATGTCTGGATCAGATGGATGACTTTAGAAAGATTGTACCGTATACACCGATGCATGAATTGCTCTGGAAGATATTGGAAACAACCGGATATGGAGATTATGTTGCATCCATGCCGGGAGGTGCACAGAGGAAAGCAAATCTGGATATGTTGATTGAAAAAGCCAGAGCGTACGAGTCAACGAGCTACAAAGGATTGTTTCATTTTGTAAGATATATTGAACAGCTTCAGAAATACGATGTAGATTACGGAGAAGCAAGTATAGAAGATGAGCATGCAGACACGGTACGGGTAATGACGATTCATAAAAGCAAAGGTCTGGAATTCCCTGTTGTGATCGTGGCCGGAATGGGAAAACGATTTAATATGCAGGATGCAAGGAGTGCTGTGGCTCTTCATGCCGGAATGGGTGTTGGACTGGATGCAGTTAATCTGGAATACAGGACTAAGATACCAAGCATTATCAAAAAGGTGATCCAGAAAGAAGAAGCTCTGGAAAGTCTTGGAGAAGAACTTCGTGTATTGTACGTTGCACTTACGCGTGCAAAAGAAAAACTAATCATTACAGGAACACTTTCAAATCCCGAAGATAAGATATCTGACGGGCGGGTATTTCAGGGAAATAAGAGAAAAGAATTATCATTCTTGCAGCTGAGCCATGCGGTGACGTACTGGGACTTCATATTACCGGCAGTTCTGCGTACAGAAGGAGAACCATTAAAACTTCAGATCTTACATGTAGAAGATGTGGTAAAAGAAAGCATAGAAGAGGAAGAAAAAAGCGGGATTTCCAGAGCTGTTCTTGAAAACTGGGATGTGAATGAGATTTACGAGCCAAAGCTTCATGATATGATGAAAGAACAGTTTGAATTCATCTATCCGTACGAAAAAAGCAGTATGAGAAAGCTGAAATTTACAGTTACCGAGCTGAAAAAGCGGGCATATGAGATTGGTCTGGATGGCGGCGAAGAAGAACGAGAAGAAGAAGGAGAACTTCTGCAGGAAGAACCGGAAGTTGTGCCGATGATTCCGCAATTTTTGCAGGAAGATGAGGTTCTGGCCGGAGTTGCAAGAGGTACGGCTTATCACAGAGTTATGGAACTTCTGGATATGAAAGGGATGCCTGAATTTACAGAAGATACGGCTGGGGAAAAAGAAAACTGGAAGAAATATTTTATGGACTGGCTGGATGATCAGGTAAGAAGAGGACGGATAGAAGAAGATGCCGCAAGATGTATCTGCTGGGAAGATATCCTGCAGTTTGCAAAGTCAGGTATAGGAAGGCGGCTGCGGGAAGCGGACGGTAAACAAAGACTTTGGAGAGAGCAGCCATTTGTACTGGGAATAGATGCCAGAGAGCTGTATCCGGAGGAAGAAGACGGGGAACTGATACTGGTACAGGGAATTATCGATGCCTATTTTGAAGAACCGGACGGACTTGTCGTGCTGGATTATAAGACCGACAAGATAAGATGGAAGGAAGAACTGGCAGAAAGGTATCAGGAGCAGCTGCGCTATTATGCAAAAGCGTTGGAACAAATGACCGGAAAGAAAGTAAAAGAAAAGATTATATATTCCTTTACACTAAAAGAGGGGATTTATTTAAATAAATAGAAAAAGGCACATCTGTGTATCGTAAAAAATTATTTCAGTTATTTGAAAGATTTTGCGATGACCGGATGTGCTTTTTTTATCATCATACGTTCGAGAAAAGCTATCGGTGACAGATTCTGCAGATTTAACCTTACATTTTTGTAATGTAAACAATATGTGTTGACATACTATATTATATGACATATAATATGCGTAACGAAATAATATTAGATAATAATGCGAAAGGGAGTGAGAGCATGGTTTTTAATACAGGCGCAGCTCTTCTGGATGCAATTGTGCTGGCGGTAGTATCGCGGGAAGATGAAGGAACTTATGGATATAAGATTACGCAGGATGTAAGAAAAGCGATTGATGTATCAGAATCTACATTATATCCGGTGCTTCGGAGGCTGCAGAAAGGGGATTATCTGGAAGTCTATGACCGGCAGTTTGACGGAAGAAACAGACGTTATTATAAAGTGACGGAAAGTGGAAGAACGCAGCTTGCCATGTATCAGAAAGAATGGAAAGAATATTCCGGAAAGATCAGCGAATTGTTTGAGGGAGGTAGACTAGAATGAACAGAGTAGAATTTATGGAGACGCTGTCCAGACTTCTTCAGGATATCCCGGAAGAGGACAGAATCGATGCGTTGAAATATTATAATGATTATTTTGATGATGCAGGGTCTGAGAATGAGCAGAATGTAATAGAAGAACTGGAAAGTCCGGAAAAAGTAGCGATGAAGATCAAAGCGGACCGGGAAGACACAGAAGATGGCAAAGAAGGTGGAACGGAAAAAACAACCGAAGAAGCAATCGGCAAAGTAACCGGAGAAAATGTAGCATACTCTGGAGCCAGGGAAAAGCATGACCGGGAAAACACATACCAGTATTATCAGGAAGATACATACGGAGAAGAAAAGGATAATAAGATATATCAGGATAACGGAACCTATGATTATGAAAGCCAGGAGAAAAAGCCGTGGACAAACAAATGGCTAAAATTGGCCATGATCATAGCAATTGTAGTGATCGGATTTCCGATTGTGATACCGCTTGGAGCAGGGATTCTGGCATTAATTGCAGGAATTGTAATAGCAGTGTTCTGTTTGTTTGCAGCGATTGTAATCGGTTTTGCGGCAGTGGTGATGGTCGGTGTTGTGCTTTTTGCTGCAGGAATAGGAAGCCTGTTCGCCAATCCGGGTGTGGGACTTGCGGTTCTTGGAGCAGGACTGATGGTGATCGCGATCGGTGTAATCGGTACCGTAGTTGGAGTAAGACTCTGTATTATCGTATTTCCGGGAATCGTCAGAGGAATTGTATATATTTTAAGAAAACCATTTCACAGAAAGGCGGTGGCATAAGAGATGAAGAAACGTTGGAAAATATTCTGGATCGTGTGTGGTTCTATGTTTCTGATTGGAATCATATGTTGTTCAGTATCCTGGGGAATGGGAACGAGCCTGACAGATATAGCACATCAATTTCCACATGGGATCAGCTGGGTATCCGAAGATAAGACATATGGTGATCCGGATGATGATGATGATGACGATATAGATGATGATCAGGAGGAAGATAATGAGACTGATACAGACGATGATCAGGACGAACAGAAACAGGAAGAAACAGTACAAGCACAGGAGAAAGCGAACATGAAAGATGCAACCGGTGTTATAGAAGGAAACGGAAAAGCAACATATCAGAATATCCATGAGATAAAAAGTACGATGCGCGAAGGAAGAATCCATCTGAAGACACAGTCAGATACAGATGAGATTACAGTAGAAAGCAAAGACACACATGAAAAGCTTGGCTTTTGTGCGTTTGCCAAAAATGGAACCTTATATCTTACATCGAATAAAAAGATTAAAAGAATCAAGAATATAGGAAAAGGAACCATTACTGTGACGCTTCCGAAAGATATGGAACTGGAAAAGGCAGAGCTGGATCTGAAGGCTGGTGAATTAAGGGCAGAGCAGATTTTTGCAAAAGATCTTGAGGTAAATGCCGGAGCAGGTGAGGTTAACATCCTGGAATTTGCAGCTGAAAAAGCAGAATTTAAATGTGGGGCTGGTTCCATAACTGCAACAGGCGATGCAAAGAAGAAAATCGAAGCAGACTGCGGAGTAGGAGAGATAAACCTGAAGATAAAAGGAAAGCAAAAAGATTATAATTATGACCTGGACTGTGGTATCGGAGAAATTCGATGCGGAGATGACAGCTTTTCAGGATTTGGGAGAGAAAAAAGCATTGATAATGGCGCAGACAAGAAAATGGATATTGACTGTGGTATCGGATCTATCAATGTAGCATTTATGGAACAGCTGTAAATACAGACAGATGTAGATGATCACAAAGATAATAAAGCAGGCAGAGTATATAATAAAAATATGGAGGACAGAACAATGGAAGGAAAAAGATTATACCGATCAAGAAAAGACAGAATGATATGTGGAGTATGTGGTGGAATCGCAAAATATTTCAACATTGATCCGACACTTGTGAGACTGGCATTTGTACTGATCTCAATGGGAGCCGGATCGGGGGTACTGGCTTATATTGTTGCGGCGATTATTATACCGGATGATCCGGAGGAAAATTAAGGGGTATTTCTATTTAGTTCATCATCGTGGCTTATTCCGGTCCATGAGAAAGACTTGGTATTATGTTTGTTGCTGGATGTCACGATGCAGAAGTTCTAAGGCAGTCCGCCTTCCCTAA
>OMNT01001082.1_pt1 | contig 26658 bp, 26 predicted proteins | sample 1672551 | NCBI WGS metagenome assembly OMNT01 (sample SAMEA3136698, study PRJEB25190) | human gut metagenome | reverse complement strand
TTCCGGGAGAAACTGTGGTATACTGACAAGTGTGAATCCATGAACCGCTGCCCTGCCCCACCGCAAAGCCCAGCACACAGAAGCCGTACAGCATCCACCCCTGCAGGTAGGGCGCGATATAACGCTCATAGTCCTTCAAGGCGGAGCCTTCGGCCTCGGAGAAATTGTAGAAGTACAAAATCAGGTGGAAGAGATACAGCGCGGCAAAGCAGAACGCCCCGCCCACAAAGCCAACCACGGTGCGGCGGCGTGCGGCACCGGCAGGCGCTGCCACAAAGGCCGCCGTGAACAGCAGCAGAATGCAGCTGACGGCCATGATGGGCGCGCCCACCAAACAGACGCGGCGGTACAAAAATGCCTGGCCCATGCTCTGCATGATCTGGGTAAAGCGTTCTTCGCGCCCAATGCCCAGCAGCTGCTTGATGCCGCCGGTCAGCACAGCACCATAGCTCAGGCCCGCGCTGCCCACGCTGGCCCCAGTGGTTTCGGTTGGGGTCACGGCGGCGGTATAGCGGTTCCAGCTGATAAACACCGCCAGCACCACCGCCGCCAGAATACTGCATTTTGCCAGCGATACGCCGAAAATGCGGGCAGGCTTTGTATCCGGGTGCGGCGTACCGAACAGCTGATCCAGCCCGATCAGGAACGTAACGATCAAGGCATAGGCAAAACCGATATCTTTGGTCATGGTCAGCACGGCAAGTGGCATGGCACAGGCAAAAAAGCCGGTTTTGCGCCCGCCCGCCGCGGCATACAGGCACAGGGTTCCGCCAAACAGCAGCGCCAGGGGGGTATCCGCCATGGCGTTGGCGTACATGGTGGATGGGGTGCCCGCCGGAACCACGCTGAAAAAGAACGGCAGAAGAAAGCCCGCAGCAAACACCAACACAGCACCCGCCCAGTTTTTGCGCGGCATGGCTGCCGCCGGGGCAATGCAGGCCAGGAACAAAATATCCAGCCCGGCCAGGCACTGCCATTCATAAAACTGGCCCGGTACGCGCTGGAAGAGATAGGAAACCAGGCTGGTTGCCGGGTAGGTAAAGCTCGCCGTCAGGTTGATGGGATCCGCCACATACAGCGCAGCGCGCTCCGCCACCATCTTGGGGGCAAGGCCCCAGGCGGTAAATTCATCCCACTGGGTAAACATGGGCTGCTGCAAAGCAAACAGCACCCACAAAAAACAGCTGCCGCCCACAAACAGCAAAAAGCCGGGGCTGAACAGCGCCCGCCGGATAGCCCGCCACCCGGCACGCACCCCAAAATAGACCCCGCCGGCCAGCCAGACCGCCATGATGATAAAATGGCCGAACTGCAAAAGCCCCAGCAGGGAAAGCAGATACAGCACCACGGCCGACCCGCACAAAGCGGGCAGCGGCAGCAGGGCGGCATCGAACCGGGTGCATGCCGCCACGCACAGACAGCATGCGGAGAAGAACAGCAAAAACAGCAGGCCGAATACAATCTGCACGGTACAGCACCTCCCGGAATCAGAATCAAATTAGTAATTAGCAATTAGCAATGAATCATTAGCGGTGGATTGCCGCCCGGTGGGCGGCTCAGAAAATTGGGGCAAGGTAGCATATAAAGGCTGATTCTATACCCGAAGACTATCACGCAAAAGCCGCGAAAAACCGCAGATTTGATCGTGCCACGGGCACACCGCCATTATTTTTAACTATTCTCTCATATACGCGTAAGCCAGCTCACGCGTATACGACGTACACCGGCCCCACAAAGTAGTGCTGGAAGAGCAGCACAGCGCCAAAAACGGCATAGCAGGCGCACAGCGGGGTGATGGCCGCTTCGGCCTTTTCTTCCGTGATGGCGGGGCAGATGGTTTTGCGCAGCAGTACGGCCAGGGCGGGCAGCAATGCCAGCCAGACGCAGAGGAAATACCGCGCCTGCAGCCCCACAATGCGCACCATGCCCACCGGGGTATAGGTGATATACATGGCTGCCATGGCACCGGCGGCGTACACCAGCGCCAGCAGCGCCGCCCCGCCCACGCGGCGGCGGGTGGGGAACACATCGGCGCGTTTTTGCTGCGCAGCAGCCAGCAGGGCGGCCAACAGCAGCACCAGCGGGCCGGTCAGGTTCAAAAAGCTGATGGGCAGGTCCTTCCAGCCGAACAGGCCGAGCTGCCCAATAAAGAAATCATTCTCTCCCAGGGTCCCCCAGAACGCAGCAATGGTCCTCAGAGGGTTGCGCAGCACAAAGGCCAGCTGTTCACCGCCGTTTACCGTGCTGCCGCCCTGGCGCTCAATGATGGGATAGTTATAGCGGAACGCCGTGCCGTACCATTCCGTCAGCAGGGTAACGGCCATAGCACCGCCAAAGCCGCCCAGCGCCCACAGCGGGCGGCGTCCCTTGGCGTGCCATTCCCGCTTTGCCACCAAAAAGATAGGCAGCACCCACAAAAGGTTCAGGTACGGTTTAGCGATATTGACAAAGATGCAGGCGGCGGTGTAAATGCCCGCCGTTTGGGTGTTCCACTCCTTGCGGGTCAGCAGGGCAAGCATCAGGTAATAGCAGCCCAGCAGGGTTGCATCATAGCTCAGTGATGCCCCCATAAACAGCGACATCGGCAGCAGCATAATGGCCGCAAAGGCCGGGCGGTAACGCTCCGCTTTGGCCAGCGCCAACGCGCATAACAGCGTGTAGGCCAGCAGGTTGACGATGCGCCCGCCATACAGGCAGCCCAGCGCGCCAAAGCCCAGCAGGCGTGCCAGCGCCATGCCGACCGCACCCGGCAGGAATGGAATGACCAGAAAGCTGACCGGCTCGCTGACCGGGTCCGGCACAGAATCCCGCACATCGTGCGCCAGGTACAGGGCAAAGCTGTCCGCCATGCTCTGCACTGCGCCTTCCTTGCCGTATTGCTTCAGGGCATAGCCCGCGGTGTTATAGGCTTTTTCCGCCCCGGTATCGGGGTCGGTGCCCACACCGGCAGAGGTATGCGCATTCACCCATGCACCGGGGAACGCTTCCAGCAGGTAGGCCACATCGTCCGGGTAGGTGCGGGAAGCATCAAAATCAAAGTGCCCAGTGGAGATGGCATAGGTGCGCAGGTAATGGTCAGCTTCGTCCGGCGTTTGCAGCGGCGGGTTGGCAAATGCAAACAGCAGCCCGCACAAAAAGATGCACACGGCCCCTTTTGCCGCAAATCCTTTTGCAAACCGCCGCACACAATACCCGGCCAGCAGACATACTTCCAGAAAGGCCGCACACCCCAGTGTAACCACCAGGGGGGACACACGGTTATCCAGCCCAAAGAACACCCGCCAGTAATAGGCCCACAGCACACCGCACACGGCGGCGCACAGCACAGCCAGCCCCCACCGCACAGCGGCGGGCAGCTTTTGTAATTTTATTGGCATAAAACTTTCTTACAACCGCCCTTACAGAATGTACTGGCCGACCTTGTACTGGTCCAGGTTGCCGCGCAGGAACTCAATGGTTTCGGCAAGGCCCTGTTCAAAGGTATACTGCGGTTTCCAATCGGTCAGGGTGCGCAGCTTGGTGGCATCGCCCAGCAGGCGGTTGACCTCGCTCTTTTCGGGGCGCAGGCGCTCGGCTTCGCAGACGATCCTGGCGCTGGGGTTGATCTGGGCAATCAGCTCATTGGCCAAATCGCCGATGGAATGTTCCACACCGGTGGCAATGTTGATTTCCTGGCCAATGGCGGCATCGCAGTCCGCAATGGCCATAAAGCCGTGGGCGGTGTCCTTGACATAGTTAAAGTCGCGGGTGGGGGTCAGGCTGCCCAGCTTGATTTCCTGCTGGCCGGCCAGCAGCTGGGTGATGATGGTGGGGATGATGGCGCGGCCGCTCTGGCGCGGGCCATAGGTGTTGAAGGGGCGCACAATGGAAACCGGCAGGTCAAAACTGCGGTAAAAGCTTTCAGCCAGGCGGTCCGCGCCGATCTTGGTGGCAGAGTAGGGGCTCTGGCCCTGGAACGGGTGGTGCTCGTCAATGGGCACATACTGGGCGGTGCCGTACACTTCGCTGGTGGAAGTAACCATCACGCGCTGGGTGCCCAGCTCGCGGGCGGCGTTCAGCACGTTCAGGGTGCCCTTGATGTTGGTATCCACATAGCTGTCCGGGCTGTGGTAGCTGAACGGAATGGCAATCAGGGCAGCCAGATGGAACACGCGCTCCTGCCCGCGCATGGCAGTACGCACGCCGTTGGGGTCACGTACATCGCCCATAAAGATATCCATTTCATTGCGGATCTCCGGGGGCAGGGTATCGATCCAGCCCAGGGAACCAAACGAGTTATACAGGCAGAAAGCACGCACTTTCTCGCCGCTTTTTACCAGCTCTTCGGCCAGATGGCTGCCGATAAAGCCATCGGCACCGGTCACCATAACGGTATGGGACATTGTAAAAACACTCCTTTTTATATGGCAATACCGCCCGCAGGGCAGAACAATCCAATTATTACAAAATAGTATAACCGATTTGCGGCCTGATTTCAACCAATGCCCCGCCTAGCGTGCAAAAAAGTGCCGGGGCTGCCGCGGATCGGGTAGGCCTACATTAAATTTATATAAAGATTATTCCGTTTGTATCAAAGAGTTCGGCAATATGTTATAATAGGGCAATACCGCATAATTCTAAGTGCCGATACGGCGAGCGAGGTGCGGCAGATGCCAAGCCAAAAGCGCAGATAATACTGGATGTCTTATCGAGCATTTTGGCAACGCAGATGCCGTGCCGCAGCTGCCGGAGCGGTGCTTAAGCCGCAAGGCGGGAATTGTGCGGTGTTGCCATAGGATAAATACAGTGCTGGGCCGCCTTGCCGCATTCCCTGCCCTGTAGTGGAAAGGAGCCTGCACCCATGCCGCAACGCGAACCTGCCCTGCTTTGGCTGCGGGACTGCGCCCTGACCGCATTGGTCCTTGCGCTGTGTACGCTGACAAGCTGGGTATTTTTCCGGCTGGATTTTGTTTCTTCCAACTATATCCTGACCTATATCCTGGGCGTCATGTATATCAACGTCTTTACATCGGGGTTGGTGTACGGCGTCGTGGCTTCGCTGTTCTCGGTGATGCTGGTCAACTATATGTTCATTGACCCCTTTATGCAGTTCCGCATCCGGTCAGACGACATGGTAACGGCAGTGGTCATGCTCTGCGTTTCGCTGCTCTGCTCCTCGCTGACGGGGCGTATCAAGGTACAGGCCGCCCAAAGCGAGCGCAAAGCCTATGCTTCGCAGGTGCTGCTGGAAGCCAGCCGCAGCCTGTTGGGGGCCGAGGCCCCTGACACCATTCTGCGGATAACGGCCACCCAGCTGGGCAAGCTGTTGGAGCGCCCGGTCTGCTTTGCCCCCGCACCGGAGCACATTGCACCGGGAACCCTGATTCTGCCCCCTCCCGCCCAGACGGATTACCGCAGTTGCCCGGCGCTGCATGAGTTCAGCACCTATGAGCACAATCTGGCATTATCCATCCTGGATGTGTGTTCCTTGGCGCTGGAAAAAGAAGCCTCCAACCGCGCCCGGCGCGAAATTGAGGAAGCCGCCCGCCAGGAACAGCTGCGCGCCAACCTGCTGCGCAGCATCAGCCATGACCTGCGCACCCCGCTGACAAGCATTTCCGGCAACGCGCTGATTTTGACCGAGAAAAATCCCCTGCTGACCGAGGAAAAGCGCCGGGAGCTCTCTGCCGCAATTTATGAGGACGCCAACTGGCTGAACCATCTGGTGGAAAATCTGCTTTCCATCACCCGGATGGAGAACGGCCAGGTAAACCTGCGCATTCAGCCGGAGCTGATTCAAGACATTTTTGACGATGTACTGGCTCATTTAGACCATGACGCCGCCCGCCACACCATTGTGACCAACGTGACGGATGACCTGCTGATGGCCGATATGGACGCCCAGCTGATCGAGCAGGTGCTGGTGAACCTCATCAACAACGCCATCAAATATACCCCCGAACATTCCCGCATCGAGCTTTTCGCCGCGCCGGAGGGTAAATTTGTCCGCATCTGCGTAACGGATGACGGCCCCGGCATCCCGGAAGAAAGTCGGGACAAGCTGTTTGATATGTTTTATACCCTTGGCAAAACCCGCAGCGATGGCCGCCGCGGGCTGGGTCTTGGGCTGGCCTTGTGCCGTTCCATTGTTGCCGCCCATGGCGGTGTGATCAATGTACAGAACGCTGCACCGCACGGTGCCTGCTTCCGTTTTACACTCCCGCGAACTGAGGTGACCCTGTATGAATAAACCGCTGATCCTTGTGGTGGAGGATGACCCGGCTGTTGCACGGCTGATCTCCACCACACTGGAAACCCGCAATTATCAGTACCACCGTGTACAGAACGGAGCCGGTGCCCTGTTGGAAGCTGCTTCGGCACGGCCGGATGTAATTTTGCTGGATCTTGGCCTGCCGGATATGGACGGTATTGATGTGATCCGCAAGATTCGCGGGTGGAGCAACGTGCCCATTCTGGTGGTTTCGGCCCGCAGTGATGATACCGACAAAGTATCCGCCCTGGATGCCGGTGCAGATGATTACCTGACCAAGCCGTTCAGCGTAGAGGAGCTTTTTGCCCGGCTGCGCGTGGCGCTGCGCCGTGTGCGGTATGATACTTCCCGCGCAGGTGACCAGGCCAGCATATACGAGAACGGAGAACTGCGCATTGACTATGCCGCAGGCTGTGTGTACCGCGGCGGAACGGAGATTCACCTGACCCCCATTGAGTACAAGCTGATCTGCGTGCTGGCCAAGAACACCGGCAAAGTGCTGACCCACAACTATCTGCTGAACGAAGTCTGGGGCAGCCCGGCCGCATCGGATACGCCGTCCCTGCGCGTATTTATGGCAACGCTGCGCAAAAAAATTGAGGAAGACCCCAGCCACCCCCGCTATATCCAGACCCACATCGGCGTTGGCTACCGCATGATCCGCCAGTAAAGTTTGGCTTTCAAAATGTAACTGCAACAGCCCGTCCATCCGTTTGTTGCCGGATGAGCGGGCTGTTTCAATTTTATTTATTCGGTTTTCTCTGCTTTACTTGGCTGCGCGGCGTCCGCCTTTGCCGCCGGTCTTTTTGGCGCGGCCGGTGCCGGTCTGGGTGCGGGTGGACTTGGGGGCCGTTTTCTTGGGTTCCGGCTTTGGCATATCCTTTTGCAGCAGCTTATCCGGCACGGGCTGGATGCTCCACAGCTGGTTTTCGCCAAACACATCCTGCCAGATCTGGGCCTGGGTACCGTTATCGACCCGCATGCCTACCAGGTCAATGACCTTATCAGCCAGCACATTGCGGATCTTGGCCTTGCCGCCATCGGCGGGAACAATCTCCCACCGCTGGCCCTTGCCGGTGGTTTTCTCCCACTGGTGCACCCAGGTTCCGTTCACAACACCACTCATGGCCAGGTCCATCACCTTGCCGGTAAAGCGGTTTTTGATGCGGTACTGGCCTTCGGCGGCTTCCTCAAAAATCCATTGCTGCCAGGGCTGACCCTCATAGCTCCACAGGCGGATGGATGCGCCGTTCTCGGTGTTGAAATCGGCAACTTCCAGCACGCGGCCATTGGCGGCAGCGATAGTATAGCAGGCGCCTTCCCGAATGACGGTCTGTGCGGATTTTTTCATAGCGTTTTTCCTCCTTTGCCTGTGCGGCGCTTTTGGTGCCTTACAGGTTATGTATTTATTGTACATATTATAGCACATTCGCACAAAGCGGTTTTGCCAAAATCGTGTAAAGTTTTTTGGTAACACTGCACGCTTTTTCGGGGTTAACGGGCGGTTTAATCAAAGGTGGCTTGCATTTTTCAGCAATCTATTCTATGATATTATATAAATAACTAATTATAGGAGGCACCCACCTTGAGGATCGCATTGATTGCCCATGATTCCCGCAAAGAGCTTTTGGCCCAGTTCTGCACAGCCTATGTGCGTATTCTGTCTCAGAACGAACTGGTTGCCACCGGCGTGACGGGCAAAGTGGTACACGATTCCTGTGGGCTGCCGGTTCGCTGCCTGTACCCCGGTGCACGCGGCGGTGCCGAGCAGATTTCCTCCATGATTGCCTGCGGCGAAATTGATATGCTGCTGTTTTTCCGCGACCCCGTCAACGCCCGGCCCAATGAGCCGAACGCCGTTACCCTGCTGCGCCTGTGCGATACCCGCGCCATCCCCGTTGCCACCAACATTGCCACTGCCGAGGTTTTGATCCACGGCCTGGAGCGCGGAGACCTGGCCTGGATCGAATTGCAGCGCGGGAGAAAATAACGAATATCCACGAAACCCCAGCAAGCATTTGTAGGGGACGATGCTTGCATCGTCCCGCGCATCGGGCCTTGCCTCATCGTGTGTATCCCTACGTTTCTCTACAGAATATAGACATATTTAGATATAACACGATTCCACAAATACAAAAAGCATGTGCTTTTTCCACCTTTGTCGGGCGGGAAATCACATGCTTTATTTTATTCTATTGCTTCCGTTATCTTTCAGGTAATTTTCAGCGCGCGCTGAACGCGGTAGACCAGGTAGCGGAACAGCCCAACGATCATGCTGCCCTCGCACCATAAATAGTTAGGCAGATTACGCCAGTAAAATTTGGGCTTTTTGATTTTGGGCAGGGCGATCTTGGCTTCCGCATAACCCTTGGCATAATCATTGCCGAAGCCGCGGTGACGGAACATGATAACTTTCAACAAATAGCCCAGCAGCATGGGGATAAAATTGACAACCAGCATGACCACCGGCTGGTTTTTGTAGGGCAGCAGAATGCTGTTGCGGCCGCTCTGAATGCTTTTGAATGGGTTATACCGCACCGCGCCGGTGGTGGCACCGCAGATATGGCGGCACTTTGCGGTGGGGCAATAGACGTTTTTATAACCAAAATTGTTGGCGCGCCAGCTGAGGTCAACATCCTCATAGTAGGCAAAAAACAATTCGTCAAAAACGCCAATTTTATCCAAAATGGATTTTCTGTACAGTGCTGCACCGCCACAGGCAGAAAAAATACGGCAGGGCTTCTGGTAGCGGCTGGCTTTCAGGCCGTCGCCGCGCTTGCAGGCAAAGCCCAGAATCGTCACATAATCTCCGGCGTCATCGGCCAGTTCCGGCTCGTAATAGCGCAGCATCAGGCTGGATACCGCAAAAATCTTCGGGTCGCTCTCAGCGGTTTTCAGCAGCTCTTCCAACCAGTTCGGTTCGGCAAAGGCATCGTTATTGAACAAGGCCATATACTCGCCTTTGGCCATGGCGATGCCTTGGTTGACAGCATGGGAAAAACCGGTATTCTCGCTGTTTTCGATCAGGTGGTAGCGGGGGTTACCGCAGTAGCTGCGGGCAATTTCGAGGCTTTCATCGGTGGAGCCGTTATCGATCACGATCAGCTCAAAGTCCTGCTCAGTCTGCGCCCAGATGGATTCGATGGAATCCCGCAGCCAGCCAGCACCATTCAGATTGGGGATAATCACGCTTGCTTTCACTGTGCTTCCCTCCTTTTAATAACCCATGCCGCCAAGCAGGATGGGCATGTAAGAAAGGCCAACGATCACACTGTGCGCCGCAATCAGCAGGGTCAAAATGACCAGGTCCCCCACCAGCCGCTTGATCATGCAGGCAGTGGCCAGCTTCTGGCGTTCCTCCCATTTGCTGCCGCAAAGGCTCCAGTAAATCATCATGATAAGGCCCACCACCGGGATGGCAAACAACAGCAGCGTTGCAAGGTAATGCCCAGTGCCCATCTCTTCCTGTTGCTCGCCCCCATACCACATGAAAAAGGGATCCTCTTTCAGCGGAAATTCATCCTCGTCTTCATCATCCCAGTATTGAACCATATCTGGGTCCACATGGATGGTATAGCGCGGGCGGCTGGCTTCTGCTTTGGTGGGGGGCAGCGCACGGCCGCAGCGCGGGCAGACGGTAGTTCCCTTGGGAGCCACCAGACCGCATTGTTTACAAATATGCAATTCCATTTATACGTCCCCTTCCAGGCTCAGACTGCGGTCCAGCGGTGTGGCAAGAATGATCTGGGTGTTGGTGTTGCCCATCTTTTGCAGGTGGGTCAGCAGGTGTTCCAGTGCATCAATGCCGGGGCAGCTGACCTTGACGATAAAGTTATAGCTGCCGGTCACGCGGTAGCACTGCAGGATCTGCGGTTCGCCCTGGATCATTTTAAGGAAATGGTCCCGTTCCGATGCCGCCGTCTGGATGGAAATCAGCGCCTGGACTCGGTTATTCTCGCCGGGGTGGTGCAGGCGCACGGTATAGCCGCCGATGATGCCCTCCTGCTCCATGCGGTGGATACGGCTGGACACCGCCGGACTGGTCAGGTTGACCTGTTTGGCGATTTCCTTGACCGGCATGCGGGCGTTGCGCATCATAAGCTGGATGATTTTGCTGTCTAATTCATCCATGTCGAGTCACTTCCTGTCAGTTTTAGTCAATGAGCACAATAAAAATAAAATAAAGCAAATAAACCTTGTATGGCATTACAAAACCGAAAACCCTTTCATTTTCTGTGCATATGCTGAATTATTTTAAGTTATCTGGGCATCATTATAATAAAAGCAAAACAAAATTGCAAGTATTGCATTTGACATTTTAATAATCAAGGTTATAATGTACTTGTAACAAGAAAGAGAAAAACAGAGTATAACCCCTTTAAGTTCCCATTTATTACATTACCATCTTCTGACCTTTATATACTTTCCCACCCCTCTATGCACAAAAGCCCGCTTTTCAAGCGGGCTTTTGTGTTTTTGCCTGCCATTTTGTACTCTGCTTTATTTTATGAAGCAGATTTAATTTGCTTTTTCTCCCATACCCTAGTATAATAATGGGTAGTTTGTCTATTTTTATCTTGTTTTGCAAAAACGGAAAGGACTCCGCTGTGAATACACGTCTGGTCGGCATTTTGATTGACTCTTTTCCTAACATTTTAATTAACGGCCTTACGGTCACCCTGCCGCTTACGATCATTTCTTTTGCGCTTGCGTTGGTCATTGCGCTGATTACTGCCCTTGTGCAGACCGCCAAAATCCCCGTTCTGCGGCAACTTGCCCGGTTTTATGTCTGGGTTATCCGCGGCACCCCGGTGCTGGTACAGCTGTTCGTGGTGTTTTACGGCCTGCCCAGCCTTGGCGTACTGATCGACCCGTTCCCGGCTGCTGTGGCCTGCTTTGCCATCAATGAGGGGGCCTACTGCGCCGAGACCATCCGCGCCGCGCTGGAATCTGTTCCCGCTGGTCAGATGGAAGCCGGGTACTGCGTTGGCATGACCTATCTGCAGACGATGCGCCGTATTGTGCTGCCGCAGGCACTGCGCACGGCGTTCCCGCCGCTGTTCAACTCGCTGATTTCCCTGCTCAAAGATACCTCCCTTGCCGCAAACATTACGGTAACCGAGATGTTTATGGCCACCCAGCGCATTGTGGCGCGCACCTATGAATCGCTGCCGCTTTATCTGGAAGTTGCCTTTATCTACCTGATGTTCTCCACCATCCTGACGCAGGTCCAGCGCTGGGGCGAAAAAAAGCTGAACGCCAAGGGCTTCAGCCAGAATTCCTGAGGAGGTGCCGCCATGCAGGAGATGCTGAAAATCACCGGAATCCGCAAATCGTTCAGCACGCTGGATGTGCTGAAAGGCGTGGACCTGACGGTGCACAAGGGCGAGGTTGTTTCGCTGATCGGGCCTTCCGGTTCCGGCAAGACCACGCTGCTGCGCTGCGCCAACTTTTTGGACCAGGCCGAGGACGGCACTATGGTGCTGGACGGCCAGACCTACCATTTGGGCCATGTGCGCCGCACTGAGATGTACGAAGCCCGCCGCCACACAGCGTTTGTGTTCCAGAATTACAACCTGTTTTTGAATAAGACCGCGCTGCAGAACGTGACCGAAGGGTTGATTGTTGCCCGCAAAATGCCCAGGGATGAGGCCGAAGCCCGCGCCCAAAAAGCGCTGGAAAAGGTCGGCCTGGGCAACCGCGGTGCCAGCTACCCCAATCAGCTTTCCGGCGGGCAGCAGCAGCGCGTGGCCATTGCCCGCGCCATTGCCACCGACCCCAAGATCATCTATTTTGACGAGCCCACCAGCGCGCTGGACCCGGAGCTGACCGTGGAAGTGCTGGCCGTGATGCGGGACCTGGCCGCCGATGGCATGACAATGCTGGTCGTGACCCACGAGATGGGCTTTGCCCGCAACGTTTCTAACCAGGTCGTGTTCATGGAGCACGGCGTTGTGGTGGAACAGGGTCCCGCCAAAGAGATTTTTACCGCCCCACGCGAGGAGCGCACCCGCGCTTTTTTGCGTCTGGTGGAAGATAAATAAAAGTTTTACACAACCAAGGAGAAGCACATATGAAACTGAAAGCATTGACCGCTGCCGTACTGGCAGCCGCCCTGCTGTCCGCCTGCGGTTCCTCCGCAGCGTCCTCTGCTGCACCGGCAGCGGATACTTCCAGCGAAACCGCTGCCAGCGCCGATAACTCCGGCGATCTGCTGGCCCAGATTCAGCAGCGCGGCGAGATCGTGTTTGGCACCGAGGGCACCTGGTCCCCCTGGACCTACCATGACGAAAACGACCAGCTGGTTGGCTTTGACATTGAAGTTGCCCAGAAGGTTGCCGAAAAGCTTGGCGTAAAGGCCACCTTTGTGGAGGGCGAATGGGACGGCCTGCTGGCCGGCGTGGACGGCGGCCGCTATGACAGCATGGCCAACGGCGTGGAAATTACCGAAGAGCGCGCCCAGAAATACGATTTTTCTGACCCGTACTGCTACATCCGCACTGCCATTATTGTAAAAAGCGATGATGACAGCATCAACAACTTTGAGGATCTGAACGGCAAGACCACCGCCAACACCATTTCCAGCACCTATGCAACACTGGCCGAAAGCTATGGCGCCAAAACCACCGGCGTGGACGACCTGAACCAGACCATTGAGCTGCTGCTGAACGGCCGTGTGGATGCCACCCTGAACGCCGAAGTAACCTATTTTGACTACCTGAAAGAGCATCCCGATGCGAACATCAAGATTGCGGCTTTGACCAATGATGCTTCCCAGGTTGCTTTTCCTGTGCGCAAGGGCGATGAAACCGCCACCCTGCGCGAAGCTCTGAACCAGGCTATCAATGAGTTGCGCGAGGACGGCACCATTGCCGAGATCAGCGAGAAGTACTTTGGCACCGACCTGAGCCAGGCCCCCAGCGCGAACTGATTTAACAAAATCACAATATAGCATAAAAAATCTCCGTAACCTGCTGTGTTTGGCAAGGGGTGCGGAGATTTTTTGTTTGATGAGCGGTAGATTGCCTGGGAAATGTACTCTTTACGGGTGAGCAAATTCCCATAGGGGCGCGCATTGTGTGCCTGCGAATGTTTGGTTTGTGCAATACCTTTTGGGGGGAATCCCGTTATGGGCGATACCACCCACTCAACTATTTTTCCCATTCTTAGCCCCATAAAATACATTTTCCCACACTAAAAACCGCCCCGGAAAGGTTATGCTTTCCGGGGCGGTTCTCCATCATCAATAATTTTCCGCGTGGACTTCAAAGTAGCTCTGGGGGTGATTGCAGGTGGGGCAGACTTCGGGGGCCTGGGTGCCCACCACGATGTGGCCGCAGTTGCGGCACTCCCACACTTTTACTTCGCTCTTGGCAAACACTTCTGCCATTTCAATGTTGTGCAGCAGGGCGCGGTAACGCTCTTCGTGATGCTTTTCAATGGCTCCCACCAGGCGGAACCGGGCAGCCAGTTCGGGGAAGCCCTCTTCCTCAGCCGTCTTGGCAAAGCTGTCATACATATCGGTCCATTCGTAATTTTCGCCCGCGGCGGCGGCTTTCAGGTTGTCGGCGGTATCGCCGATGCCGTTCAGCTCCTTGAACCACAGCTTGGCATGTTCTTTTTCGTTATCAGCCGTTTTCAAAAACAGTGCTGCGATCTGCTCAAACCCCTGCTTTTTGGCCACGGAGGCAAAGAAGGTGTACTTGTTGCGTGCTTCGGATTCGCCCGCAAATGCGGTCATCAGGTTTTTCTCGCTCTGGGTACCAGCATACTTGTTCATAACATTCTCCTTATTCATAGTTTAAGATTTATTCCGAATCAAAGTTTTTGCATCAGTATATTATGCCTTGTTCTATAGCCTTATTATAGCACAGTTTTGAGATTTGTAAAGACAATTTTTAAGACTTAATATTAAATTTTATCCGTCGATTTTTAGTAAAAAAGCCAGTGCCGGGCAGAAATCTGCCCGGCACTGCCGAAAAAGTTTTTTGATTGTCTTAAGGCATCACCGCACAATTCCCGCCTGACGGCTCAAGCACCACTCCGGCGGCTGCGGCACGGCATCTGCGTTGCCAAAATGCTCGATAATGTCGGGTTGCGGTACCCGCATCGTGCTTCGGGGGCAAAAGCCCCTCGCACTCTGCGACCGCTGCCCCTGCTTCGGTTCGCTGTTTCCGCCACTGGCGGCGCTCACCTTTGCAGCATCCAGTATTATCTGCGCTTTTGGCTTAGCATCTGCCGTACCTCGCTCGCCGTATCGGCACTTAGAATTATGCGGTATTGCCTTAGCAAAACGGCAGGCATTTTGCGGTATAAAATTGCTCGCCCTGGTGCTGTTCCAGCAGCGCCCACACTTCCTGAACGTCCATTGACTTAGTCCAGCTTCAGGTCGCCGTCCTTGATCCAGCCCTTTTTGCGGAACAGCGCGCCCAGCACCGCGCACAGCACGGCGGGCAGAACAAAGCTGACCAGCAGTAAGCCTGCCCAGTCAAAGGCGGTGATGCCCGCTTTTGCGCCGGATGCCACATCGGCCACCCAGCCGGTGTACACGCCGATCTGACCCACCAGGCCGCAGGTGCCCATGCCGGAAGAAACCGCCGGGCCGTTCATCTGCAATTTGAACACGCAGGTAGCAATGGGGCCGGTAATGGCGGAAGCAATGATCGGCGGCAGCCACACGCGGGGCTTTTTCAGGATGTTGGGCATTTGCAGCATGCTGGTGCCAATGCCCTGGCTGACCAGACCGCCCACGCCGTTTTCCTTAAAGCTCATCACGGCAAAGCCGACCATCTGGGCGCAGCAGCCCGCAACGGCAGCGCCGCCCGCCAGACCGGTCAGGTTGAGCGCCGCGCAGATGGCTGCGCTGGAAATGGGCAAAGTCAGCGCAATGCCAACCAACACCGAAACCAGAATGCCCATCAGCAGGGGCTGCAGCTCAGTGGCCCACATGATCACGCTGCCCACCGCAGAAGCCGCCGCGCCGATGGCAGGGGCAAACATCACACTCAGACCCGTGCCCACCAGAATGGTGACCGCCGGGGTAACGATGATATCGACTTTGGTCTCTTTGCTGACAAGCTTGCCGCACTCTGCCGAAACAATGGCGATAAAGTATACGGCCAGGGGGCCGCCTGCACCGCCCAGGCTGTTGGCAGCACTGCCCACAGCGATCAGACTGAACAGCACCAGCGGCGGGGTGTGCAGGGCGTAACCGATGGAAGCCGCCATGGCAGGCCCGGCCACGCTCTGGGCGAAAGTACCGGCATCCACCAAAAACTGCAGGCCGATCTGCTCGCCCAGCGTTTTAATGATGGTTCCGATCAGTAAACTGGCAAACAGGCCCTGAGCCATAGCGCCCATAGCATCGATGCCATAGCGATGCGCCGAGAACACAACGTCCTTGCGCTTCAAAAATTCCTTAAGCTTTCCCATACTCTTGCTCCTCTCAGATATCTTTCAGCATTGTACCGCCGAAGTTGTCATGTGTCAAGACACAAATCATGACAATAGTTTTCCACCAAGAGCGGGCAGATTGCGGGCGGTTGTCAAAGATCGGTTTTTGCGGTACAATAATACCAATCTTTTGGCCGGGCGTTTGCCCTGCTGGAATTGGGGGATTTTGTATGGTTGAAACGTTTGATGTCAGCATTACCCCGTACGGGCTGACCCGCCGGACTTTTGTTTACCTGCCGGATGACTGGCAGACTTCCGGCAAAAAATATCCCGTACTCTATATGTTTGACGGCCACAACCTGTTTTTTGACTCCACTGCCACATACGGCACCTGCTGGGGGCTGAAAGAATACTGTGACGCCCACCCCAACTGGATCATTGCCGCACCGGAGTGCAACCACGAGGGCAACAAGCGGCTGGAAGAATACTGTCCCTACCGGTCGGACTGGTTCGGCGGCATTACGGGCACCGGGCATGAATACATGGAGTGGCTGACCAAAGAGTTCAAGCCGATGATGGACAAGCGCTACCCCACCCTGCCTGGCCGCGCCAACACGGCCATTGGCGGCAGCAGCATGGGCGGCCTGATGAGCCTGTACGCCATCACCGCTTACAACAAAGTGTTTTCCAAAGCAGCATGCCTGTCGCCCTCGGTGCGGCTGTGCATGCCGGAGCTGCGGCAGGAGATTGCCAACGCCACGATCCACCCCGGCACCCGTGTTTATCTGAGCTGGGGCGAAAAAGAGAGCGATAAGCCCGGTGCTTTGGGCGAATACACCGCCAATGCGCTGGAAGTATGCCGCGCGCTGCTGGGCAAAGGCGCCGCCGTTGACCCCTATATGCAGCCGGACGGCACCCACTGCGAAGCCTGCTGGGCCAAGCAGGTGCCTGCATGCATGGACTTTTTGTTTGGCGGCAAGTATGAGTAAAAAGAAAAAGCGCAGCATCCCCGCGGCTGCCCCTGCTGAGCCGGCCAAAGCGGAACACACCCAGCCGGAAGAACCCGCCGTCAGCAGCACGGCCCGCTGGATGGGTGCTTTGTGCTACCTGAGCATTTTGATTTTAATTCCCGCCTGCACCAAATGGCGGCAGGATGAATTTGTACGGTTCCACCTGAACCAAGGGCTGATGGTGTTGATGCTGGCAACCATCTGTGCCGCGCTTGGGTTTGTTCCGGTGCTGGAGCAGGTTGCGTTGAGCCTGACGCTGCTGGTAGATGTGCTTTCGCTGGTGGGGCTTATCACGGCGCTGCGCCGCCGAGCCGCACCCCTGCCGTTCATTGGCCTGCTGGTCGCGCGGTTCCACCCATTTTAATTCGTATATTTTATTTGTATTTTCCAGATTGTATTATTCAGAAGAGCTTTAGTCATATTTGTATATTTATTTTATATTATTCAAACTGTATTATTTTGTAAAGGAGTGTTTTGTATGAGCAAAGCTGTTATCTTTTTTGCGCCCGGCCTGGAAGAGTGCGAGGGCCTTTTGTGTGTGGATCTGCTGCGCCGTTCCGGTGTGGAAGTGACCATTGCTGCCGTGGGCGGCGAAAAGATCGTCAAATCTGCCCGCAGCATCAGCGTTGTGGCGGATGCCCTGGCCGAAGAGCTGGATTATTCCGCTTTTGATGCCGCCATCCTGCCCGGCGGCATTCCGGGTGTGGACAACCTGAAAGCCGATGCCACGGTGCGCAAGGTCTGCACCGAGTTTGCCGCCGCAGGCAAGGTCGTGGCCGCAATCTGCGCCGCACCGTCTGTGTTGGCGGCGTTCGGCATTTTGCAGGGCAAAAAGGCAACGGTTTACCCCGGCATGGAAGATAAATTGACCGCCGCCGGGGCCGAGTACACCGGCCTGCCCATCACGCTGGACGGCAACATCATTACCGGCGAAGCGCTGGGTGCAGCCATTCCCTTTGCGCTGGCCCTCGCCAGCCGCCTGGCCGGGCAGCAGGCATCCAACACCGTCAAGCAGGGCATTGTGTACCGGTATTGATTTGAAGTAAAGCGTTATAAAACATGCAAACCCGCCAGCGGGCGGCAGCGTATTTCTGTTGCCGCTTGCTGGCGGGTTATTTTTTGGGTAGTTGCTGTTTACGCAAACGGGCCTTGTCGTATATCTCATTATGTTATGGCATATCCCAATTTTTCAGCAACCACTTTCCCCAGTGTTGTCTTTCCACTTCCGGACGGACCAATAATCATGATTCCTGTTGACCTATTTACTTCCCGCTTTATTTTCTTCTCCGCCCATTCCCCACAATCTTTTCAAAGCCGATATTCATACCATTCCGTATCTATTTTCTTGAACCCAGACGTCCCTGTCCCGATACCACAGCAAGGACACCGCATCATTCCGATAATAGGGAATCAGCCGGATTTGGTTGCCGATGATTCGTTCTGTCATTTTGGGAGTTCTCCGCAGACTTTTATTGATTTTATATTTTACAGTGTCGGTTCTGTTTCCGCCGTCACCGCGTCCCCCAGTTCCTTTGCTTTGCGGCGCAGTTTGCCCCATTCCAGGGTCAAAAAATAACCGAGCATGGCCACCAGGCCCACGGCATAGCTGAGGGAAACGCAGGCCATGGAGGAAGTGCCGTACCCCAGCGCATGCAGGATATACGCCGCCGGGATGCGCACGGCCCACAGGATCAGCAGGTTGACCACCGTGGTATATTTGACCGCGCCGGTACCGTTGACAAAGCTCATCATACAGTTGAACACCGCATAAGTCCAGATAAAGGGCAGCACCCACCAGGTATAGCGCACTGCGGCATCCAGAACCGCCGGGTCGCTGCTGAACAGCCCCAGCAGCGGGCGGCAGAACACAGTAGCCACCAGGCCAATCAGTAATGTAACTACACCAGCAGCGCAGGTGATCTGCACCACGCCCCGCTGCAAGCGGCGGTAGTTGCCAGCGCCCAGGTTCTGCCCGGCAAACACCACCGCGGCAGAAGAAAACGAGGTGATGGCAATACCGGCAATGCCGGTCACGCGGCCTGCAATGGAGCACCCGGCCACAAACACCGAGCCCTGCATATTATACACAGCCTGCACCGCCACATGCCCCACCGAGTACAGCGAGTTATTCAGCCCCAGCGGCACACCCACTTTCAGGATAGCCGCCAGCTGTGCCTTATCATAGCCATGGGGCAGCAGGGGAAATTGCAAACCCTCGTAATTGCGGCGGGCGTACAAGATGCTGGTCAGCCAGGAAAGATACAGCGCAATGGTGGTTGCCAGCGCCGCACCGGCCACACCCATGCCCAGCACCGCCACAAAGGCAACATCCAGCACAATATTGGTCAGGCAGGAGATCAGCAGCAACAGCAAGGTGGACCGGCTGTCCCCCAGCCCGCGCAGAATACCGGCGTTCATGTTATAGCCAAGGTTACCCAGGGTGCCCAGCGCCGTGATCCGCAGGTAGAGCACCGCATAATCAAAGGCATCTGCCGGGACCTGCATCAGCCGCAGCAGCGCCGGGCCGACAAACATTGCCAGTATCGTGACCGGGATGGCGCACAGATACAAAAACCATACCGTCGTGCGTACCAGCATGCGCAGCCCATCCGCATTGCGGCGGCCCATTTCCTGAGAAACAAGGATGGACGCCCCGTTGCCGATGCCCAAAAACACGCACAGCAGAATTTCCATTGGCTGTGTGGCGGTGCCCACCGCCGCCAGCGCGGCGGAATCACAGAAATTGCCCACCACAAGGGTATCCACCGTGCCGTAAAGCTGCTGCAAGATATTGCCCACACAGATCGGCAGGGCAAACAGTGCCGCCGATTTGATGATGGAGCCGCGGATCATATCAATTTTGCCTGTATGGCTGGCCATGCCGCAAACCACGCTCCTTTCACTTTTCCAAATGTCTTTATGGCAATACCGCATAATTCTAAGTGCCGATACGGTGAGCGAGGTGCGGCAGATGCTAAGCCAAAAGCGCAGATAATACTGGATGCTGCAAAGGTGAGCGCCGCCAGTGGCGGAAACAGCGAACCGAAGCAGGGGCAGCGGTCGCAGAGTGCGAGGGGCTTTTGCCCCCGAAGCACGATGCGGGTACCGCAACCCGACATTATCGAGCATTTTGGCAACGCAGATGCCGTGCCGCAGCCGCCGGAGCGGTGCTTAAGCCGTCAGGCGGGAATTGTGCGGTATTGCCTTATAAAGCTTTCTCTTCGTTCCCACCATTATAAGCAGTTGGCCGTGGGCAGTCCATTTGCAAAATTGAACTATCCTTGCGGAAAATTCCATTAAAATAAATTGTTTTTTACTGTTCTATACCAAAAGAGCCGCCCTATACCGGGCGGCCCCCAAAAGGCAATATATTTGCCAGTTTTACACCAAAACGTCCTTGATCAGCAGCGAAAGCCCGCCCGTTGCGCTGTGGATGAACTCCACTGCATCGTCGCTGTTGCACAGTTCCGCGGGGATCTTGATCTCAATACCGGATTCGGTCTTAAAGCTGCGGCTTTCCAGCTTTTTGATGCGGGACGGGCTGACCGTGACCCGGTCGTTGCGCTCCACGCCGGAATCCGCCAGCGCCTGCTCAAAAGCGGGCACGGCAAGGGGATACTGCTCCTCCATGCGGGTGCGCACATCCTCCACCGAGATGGTGTTATCCACCGCCTGGTTGCGTACCAGCAGCTCCACGGCGGTTTCGGTGCCGCCGTCAAAGGGCGGCACATCGTCCAGCTGTTCCGGTTCCGGGTAGGCCTGCTGCACGGCGGCCACAGCGGTTTCGCATACGGCTTTCAGCTTGGCCTTTTCCGGCATGGCCTGGGTGCAGGCAAACACTTTTGTGGAAAGGTAAAAGTCTTTTTTATCGTCCAGCGCCACTTTTTTTTCAATCAGGCGAATGGTCAGGTTGGCGCGGTCGATCAGCGCGGCTTCGTCCGCCTTGCTGTTGCCAGGCAGCAGGGTGCGCTGCGGCGCAATGGTGCTGCACTGGCCGTTGCCCATCACGTTGGTTACATGGGTAAAGCCGGGGCGGTAGTTCAGTTTAAGCACCGCATAAAACGGCACACCGTCCGCAGCGCAGTCCACCACGGCCAGGTCACCGGAGGGGATGCCCTGATATTGCAGCAGCTGTTCAAAAATCACACCCGCAATACGGCGCGAAAGGTCAATAAAGTCATCGTTGTGCTGCATCTCCTGCAAAAAGGGGGAATCCGGCAGAAAGCGGCAGTTTTTGCTGTCATCGCTGGCAAATGCCTTTTCAATGCAGACGGAAAAATATTCATAAAGGTCAGCATCCAGCTCCATCGGCCGGTCCGAAAGCACCGGTTCCGATGCGCCGGCATCCAGAATATGTAAAATGACCTGATTGATTTTGACATCCATGGGGGCAGCTCCTTTGGTTTGAATTGGATTATCAGTATAGCATATTTTGCCGAAGTTGGACAGGGCAATTTTTGCCTTCCCGCATAAGGGACCATAGCGGCGGGAATCATGATGGGTAGAAAGAAGGGATGCAGAATGAGTACCCGTATCACCCATCAGGCGGATGGCACCGCCCGCGGCCAAACGCAGCAGAACACCGCCAACAGCATTATTGACCTGCGCAAACAGCCCGCCCGCACACCCAAGCAGGCCGAGCCCGCCAAGCCGGACTGCTGCGGCCAGCCGCCGGTGCCCGCCCGCCAGAAAAACGCGCGGGAATACCTGGCCGGGCGCAGCCCCGGCGTGATGCAGAGTTACGCCCCCAACGCCGCCGCCAGCCCCGTGGAGGGCTGGGTGGAGGATGACGAAACGGTGCACCGCCTGGCACATTGGAGAGAGGAAGCGATTTATTGAGTGCAGGGTTTGCGGCAAGGCCCGGCAGCGGGACGATGCAAGCATCGTCCCCTACAAATTATTTGCAGCGTTTATCACAATCGGCAAGGTTTCTCTGCGGCGGGATGAGGGCATCCCGCCCTACAGGGATAAAATACCCTTTGGCGTGTATACGAAAAAAGCAGAGCTTTTGACAGCTCTGCTTTTGCATTTTATGGGGATTTCTTAGGCAACACCGCACAATTCCCGCCTTGCGGCTTAAGCACCGCTCCGGCAGCTGCGGCACGGCATCTGCGTTGCCAAAATGCTCGATAAGACATCCAGTATTATCTGCGCTTTTGGCTTGGCATCTGCCGCACCTCGCTCGCCGTATCGGCACTTAGAATTATGCGGTATTGCCCTTATTTTATGCCTTGCTCTTGTTCTTTTCCACGCACAGCCCCCACACCACGGTGATGAACATGGTGATGAGCATATCCGGCAGGGTATTGCCCAGCACAAAGTCAATGTTCATCAAGATGCGGTAGATCACAAAGCCCACCAGCCAGATGATCATGCGGGAAGCGGAAAGCTCCTTGGCGGAAGCATCCGAATGCAGGATAAAAGCATCGGCAATCTGCACGGCGATCATCGGGGCAAACACAGAGCCGATGAGGTACAGGAAATCGGTGATATCATCCATGGGGAAAACAATCGCGCCCACGGTGCCAATGACGGTCACGATCAAAGCGACCTGCTTGCCCTTGAACTTGGGGGCGATGGTCTCGGCAGAGATACCGGCGCTCCAAGCATCCAGGAAGGTGGTGGTGACGGTAGAGAACACCACGATCAGCAGGCCGACCACTCCAAGGCCAGCCTGCAGCAGGATCTGGGCGATATCGCTCTGGCCGGTATAGATGGCAGCGCCCATGCCAATGAGGTACATCCAGCAGGAAACAACGCCGTAAGTAACAGTGCTGGCCAGGGTAGCGGCAAAGGGCTTTTCGGCTTCGCGGGTGTAATCGCTGATGAGCGGCAGCCAGGACAGCGGCATGGCAACGGCCAGCTCCACGGCAGCGCCAAAGCTGAGGGAATCATCCTGCGCGGTCATGATACCGTTGCCGCCAAAGAAGATGACCTTGCACATGACAAGGGTCAGCACGAACAGCAGCACCATAACCACCTGGTTGATGCGGCCCAAATCGGTCAGACCGATCAGAATCCAGACCAAGATCAATGCGCCGATAACAAGGCACCACAGCCAGGCACCCACACCGGCAATGCCGTTTGCCGCCAGCGCGCCGTCATAAATCATGATGGCTGTCCAGCCGACCAGCTGCAGCACGTTGAGGGCGGCAAACCACAGGCTGCCTTTTTTGCCAAAGCTGAGCTTGGAGGTTTCCATGGCGGAAAGCCCGGTGCGCCCACCGATGAGACCGGCAAAGAACATCATGGTGCAGCCGATCAGATGGCCCAGCAGGATTGCGGCAAAGCCCTTGGCCATGCCGAGGGGGGCAAAGTAAGTGCCGGTCAGGATCTCAGCAATGGAAACACCAGCGCCGAACCAGATCAAACTGTTTTGGAATACAGAAGTCTTTTTCATGCTTCGGCCTCCTTGCTCCACTCGTTATCCAATGCAAAGGCGTGGTTCATGGGGCCGGAGCCATGGCCCAGGTCCAGCATGGCGGCCAATGCGCCGGAAATATACGCCTTGGCGCGGCGCACAGCGGTTTCCAGATCATAGCCCTTTGCCAGGTTGGAGGCAATGGCGCTGGACAGGGTGCAGCCGGTGCCGTGGGTGTTGGGGTTATCAATGCGCTGGCCGTTGAACCAGGCGGCGCTGCCATCGGTCAGCACCAGCAGGTCGTTGGCATCGTTCAGGTTATGCCCGCCCTTGCACAGCACATTGCAGCCAAATTTCTGGCTGATCTCTTTAGCGGCGTTTTCCATATCGGCAGCCGTCTTAATGCTGTGGCCGCACAGGATCTCCGCTTCGGGGATGTTGGGGGTAATGACTTCCGCCAGGGGCAAAAGCTCAGTTTCCAGCGCGGTAACGGCGTCCGGTTCCAGCAGAGCTGCGCCGGAGGTTGCCACCATCACGGGGTCCACCACGATATGCTTTGCGCCGTACTGCCGCAGCTTTTGGGCGATCACGCGGATCAGCTCCTGAGAGCTGACCATACCGATCTTGACAGCATCCGGGTAGATATCCGTAAACACGGCATCCAGCTGCTGCGCTAAAAATTCCGGCGTTGAATTCAGGATGCCGGTTACCCCAGTGGTGTTCTGGGCGGTCAGGGCGGTGATGGCGCTCATGGCAAACACGCCGTTCATCGTCATGGTTTTGATGTCGGCCTGAATTCCGGCGCCGCCGCTGGAGTCACTGCCAGCGATTGTCAATGCTGTTCTCATGTTTTTCCTCCTGTTGCCCGTATCGGGCATGGTTCAGCATCAGGTAAAAATATCCGCCGTGCAAGGTGGTGCCCCCAATGCACAGCGCACCAACAGCGATAGAATGTATCGAACACCCCAAAGCTGCAAGGTCATAAAATTATAACTGCCCGGCCAGGCGGTACAGTTCCCGGCTGGCAGCGCAGGGGTCGGCCTGGGCAAAAATGGCGCTGACAACGGCCACACCGGCCAGCCCCCTGCCCTGCAGCTGCAGCAGGTTGGCGGCGTCAATGCCGCCGATGGCTACAACGGGGATGTTGACCGCCGCCGTTACCGCGCGCATGGTTTCAGCAGTAACAGGGTGGGCGTCCAGCTTGGTGCCGGTCACAAAGGCCGCGCCGCAGCCAAGGTAGTCCGCGCCGTCGGCCTGGGCGGCCAGCGCTTCGGCAGCGTTATGGGCCGATACGCCCAAAATCTTATCCGGCCCCAGCAGGGCGCGGGCGCGCTTAGCGGCCATATCGCTCTGGCCCACATGCACGCCGTCCGCCCCGGCTGCCAAAGCAACCTCGACATTATCATCAATCACAAACGGCACATGACGGAAGTGGCACAGGGCGGACAGTTCCTCGGCTTCGGCCAGCAGGTCGTGTTCGTCCAGGCATTTTTCCCGCAGCTGCACAAAGGTTGCCCCGCCGTCAATGGCCTGGGCCACTACATCGGCAAGGCGGCGGCCGTTCAGCCAGGTGCGGTCGGTCACAGCGTACAGGCGCAGCTGCTGCGGCAGAACTTTCATAAACAAAACCTCCAAAAAGGCAAAACAAAAAACGGGCGCGCCGGAAAAAGGCGCACCCGTTTTGTACACGAATGTTGCATTCTCCCTACGTTGGCATTACCCACATCAGGTTCATCGGGTCGGAACCGATTGTTCCCTCTCAGCCATAGTGGCTCCCCATAACAGGTACTATCATACCCCTTTTTGCGGATAAAAACAAGACCTTGACAAAATTCCCGCAAGTGTTTATGATGGGTAACGAAATCAGGGGAGCTTTTTTGGCTGAGAGGAAGCGCTGCTTCGACCCTTAACACCTGATGTGGACCATGCCACCGTAGGAAGACTTTCAACTGTTTTGTTCTGTCTTTTTTGCAGGGGCTCCGCGTTGGGCCCCTGCTTTTTTGTATCATATCAGGGCCGGCCCGTTGGGCCGCCTTAGGGGAAAGGAAGGAAAACAGGCATTGTGCCCGAAGCTGCGGGGGAGCGCCCGGAGCTTTGTGATTCAGCGATGGGAAGCCGTGTTCCGGCGTGAGAGGAAGCCAGCAAGCTTCGACCGAACAGCGGGGAGAAGTGTTTGCCCGCTGCGCCCGTACAAGGCGGCTGACGGCAGATGCCTGCGGCAGCCTTCCGCTTTTTTGTTATATTGAAAAAGGAGTACTCGATATGAAAAAGTCCAATACCAAAAAGCTGGCTCTGGCCGGTGTTCTGTGTGCCGTTGCTGTTGTTGGCAGCATGTTTTCTTTCCCTGTATTTGGCAGCAAGTGCGCGCCGGTGCAGCACATGGTCAATGTACTGTGCGCCGTTCTGCTGGGACCCTGGTACGGCGTTGGTGCCGCATTTGTGGCCAGCCTGCTGCGCAACCTGCTGGGCCTTGGCAGCCTGATGGCGTTCCCCGGCAGCATGTGCGGCGCTTTGCTGTGCGGCATTGTTTACCACAAAACCCACAAGCTGCTGCCCACTTTGATCGGTGAGGTGTTCGGCACCGGCATCATCGGCGGTTTGCTGGCATGGCCGGTTGCCATCTTGTTTATGGGCAAGGCCGCCGGTGACATTGCGTTTTATGCCTACATTGTGCCGTTCCTGGTTTCCACCGTGGGCGGTTCCATCATTGCCGGCATCATCCTGTTTGCACTGGAAAAGAACGGCACCCTGAAATCCATGCAGAACGCCCTGAACAAGTAACACGAGGTTTGTATTTATGTCCGTATCCGCACCGCTGGCCGCCATCCGGGCGCAGCACCCGCTTCTGCACTGCATTTCCAACATTGTTTCTGCCAACGACTGCGCCAACCTGGCGCTGGCCATCGGGGCAAGCCCCATCATGGCCCAGGCCCCGCAGGAAATGGCCGACATTGCCACTTTGGCCAGCGCCGTTGTGCTGAACACCGGCACCCCGGACGAAGCCAAGTTCACCGCCGCCCGCACGGCCGGTGCCACGGCAAACCGCCGCAGCATCCCTGTTGTGCTGGACCCGGTGGGTGTGGGCGCAAGCCCCTGGCGGCTGGCAAACATCCAGAGCCTTTTGCAGCAGGTGCAGCCCGCCATTGTGCGGGTGAACGCCGGGGAGGCCGCCGCCCTGCTGGGCCTTGGCGGCAGCGAGCACGGGGTGGACAGTCTGACCGCCCCAAAAGCGCCCGCCGGGCTGGCCGCAGCGTTGGCGCAAAAGCTGGGGTGTGTGGTGCTGCTTTCCGGCACCGAGGACCTGATTGCCGATGGGCAGCAGCTCTGCACCGTGCGCGGCGGCAGCGACCGGATGCGCACCGTGACGGGGGCCGGGTGTATGCTTTCCGTTTTGTGTGGGGCGTTTGCCGCCGTACAGCCGGGGGATGCCTTTACCGCTGCCGTGCAGGCCGCACGGTTCTGGAAAGCCTGCGCCGAGCAGGCTGAGGACCATGCCGCCGGGGCGGGCAGCTTCCGCGTGGCGCTGTTTGACGCGGCGGGCAGCATGACGGATGAAGTATTTGCCGGGGAATAATTTTTATGGTGGCAACTTAGGGCAATACCGCATAATTCTAAGTGCCGATACGGCGAGCGAGGTGCGGCAG
>OMNT01001075.1_pt1 | contig 26749 bp, 23 predicted proteins | sample 1672551 | NCBI WGS metagenome assembly OMNT01 (sample SAMEA3136698, study PRJEB25190) | human gut metagenome | reverse complement strand
ACAAGATCAAAGAAGATGTTCAGGCAACATCCAGATGTATGCCGTTTGAACAGGAACACTTGAGCGATGTCTGCGTATGCTGCGGAAAACCGGCTAAGAAGATGGTTTACTGGGGAAGAGCATACTAATATGAAATTAACGATTCCTTCCAATGCGGAAAAAATACTGCACATTTTAGAGGAAAACGGTTATGAGGCTTATGTTGTTGGTGGATGCGTCAGAGATTCTATTCTGGGACGCAACCCCAACGACTGGGATATCACCACATCTGCTTCTCCGCAGCAGGTGAAGGAACTGTTCCAGCGCACGGTGGATACCGGATTGCAGCATGGAACAGTGACCGTATTAATGGATAAAGAAGGCTATGAAGTAACGACGTATCGTGTGGATGGAGATTACGAAGATGGACGCCATCCAAAGCAGGTCATGTTTACTTCGAGTCTGGAAGAAGATCTGAAACGAAGAGATTTTACGATCAATGCAATGGCATATCATCCGGAAAGAGGTCTTGTAGATCTTTTTCATGGAATGGAAGATATGGAGCATAAAATCGTACGCTGTGTCGGTGATCCGATGGAGCGTTTTCATGAAGATGCACTTCGGATCCTGCGTGCAGTGCGCTTTTCCGCACAGTTGGGATTTACAATTGAAGAAAAAACGAAGGCTGGTATTCAGGCACTGGCACCGAATCTGAAATGTGTCAGTGCAGAGCGAATCCAGACAGAGCTGGTGAAGCTTCTGGTGTCACCACATCCGGATTATCTCCGAGTGGCTTATGAAACCGGAATTACCAGAGAATTTCTACCGGAGTTTGATGCATGTATGGAGACTGAACAGAATACGCCGCATCATTGTTATACAGTAGGAGAACATATTCTTCACAGTCTGCTTCTGGTGCGGCCGGACAAAGTCCTTCGGCTGACGATGCTGCTTCATGATATTGCGAAGCCAGTGATGCGAAAGACCGATGAAAATGGGCGTGATCATTTCAAGATGCATGCACCGGAAGGTGAAAAAATGGCCCAAAGCATTCTTCGCCGGCTGAAATTTGACAACGATACGATCAGTAAAGTCTCCAGACTGATCAAATATCATGACGACCGCCCGATGCCGGAAATGCGTTCGGTAAGACGTGCGGTGAACCGGATCGGAGAAGATCTGTTTCCGATGTATCTCGAAGTACAGGAGGCGGATATGCTTGCCCAGAGTGAGTATCGCCGAGAGGAAAAATCTGCCCGACTGAAAGGGGTGGCAGAGTGTTATCATAAGGTGGTAGAGGAGAAACAATGCGTTTCGTTAAAGACACTTGCCGTGACAGGAAGAGATTTGATCCAGGCCGGATATAAGCCAGGACCGGAACTCGGAGAGGTGTTGAAGGAGATGCTGGAACATGTGCTCGAAGAACCTTCCGATAATACAAAAGAGAAGTTAATGGAATTTATAAAGGAAAAACATTAGAAGTATATGGACCGTACATTTGTATATCGAGATTCCGCAAGGAGAGATATGGGAATATTTTAATGGACCATACATTTTCTGGATTCCCCCTACATAAGATAGAAGGTACAAAATCAAGAGGGGGATTTTTATTTGTATGATTATGGACTCAGCACACTGGAGCAGTATGGCCTCACCGCCGAATCTACAGCCCGGACACGTGGCGGACTTCTGTGCCATACAGAAAAAGGACTTGTCATCGTAAAAGAATTCAAAGGAACAGAAAAAAAACTACAGAAACAACAGGAATTGCTTCTGCAGATCCAGAGTCAGGGCGGCAAGGTGGACTGCTATATTCCAAATCAGGAAGAAAATCTGGTCAGCCGCGACCGTGACGGCATTCCATATACAATGCAGTACTGGTATGAGGGCAGAGAATGCGATACACGTTCCAAAGAAGACATTTTCAAAAGTATTCGCACCATGGCAGAACTGCATCAGCGCATGCATATACCGACTGTAGAATATTATATAGAACCGTCATTGGAAAATGGATATCTGCGGCATAATCAGGAATTAAAAAAAATCCGCAGTTTTATCAGAAAACGGGGAGCATCCAGTCCTTTTGAAAAAATATATCTGGCAACAGTAGAAGATTTCCTGAGAGATGGAGAAGAGGCGTATGCGGCATTAAGAGAGTCTGGTTATCAGGAGCTGCGCCAGAAAGCAGAAACGGAGGGTGAAGTCTGCCACGGAGAATATAACCAGCATAATGTTTTGATCTTAAAAAGTGGAACTGCAGTTACAAACTTTGAACATTGGGGATTTGATACGCAGATGGCTGATCTGTATCGCTTTATGAGAAAAATTCTCGAGAAATATAACTGGGATGTCCGCTTTGGAAAAGAAATGCTGAAAGCATATCATGAGATAAAACCCGTGAGCAAAGAAGAAGGGACAAATCTTAAGATTCGATTCAGTTATCCTGAAAAATACTGGAAACTTGCAAATTATTATTATACGCATCGCAAAACATGGATTTCTGTGAAAAATACAGAAAAACTACAAAATCTGATACGACAGCGGGAGGCGTGGAAACGATATTGTGCTTCCTTTTTTTTCTGAAGAGGTGTATAATATAGAACTATCTAAGACAGTAGTGAAACTGTCGGAAATACATTGTACAGGGAGGTATTTTAGTATGGATTACAAAGAGGTTTATGAGCAGTGGATTGCAAACCCATACTTCGACGAAGCAACAAAAGAGGAATTGAAAAGTATTGCAGAGGATGAAAATGAGATAAAAGAACGTTTTTATATGGATCTGGAGTTTGGTACAGCTGGTCTTCGTGGAATCATTGGAGCCGGAACCAATCGTATGAACATCTATGTTGTCAGAAGAGCAACACAGGGGCTTGCAAATTATATCGCAAAAGTAGACAAGAAATCCCAGGGTGTTGCAATCGCATATGATTCCCGCCATATGTCACCGGAATTTGCACAGGAAGCAGCTCTTTGTCTTGCAGCAAACGGAATTAAAGCGTATATCTTTGAGACATTAAGACCTACACCGGAGCTTTCTTTCGCGGTACGTCATCTGGGATGTGTTGCCGGTATCAATGTAACTGCAAGCCATAACCCACCGGAATACAATGGATACAAAGTATACTGGGAGGACGGTGCACAGATCACACCGCCACATGACAGCGGAATCATGGGAGAAGTTAAGGCAATTTCCGATTGGAATACTGTTAAGACTATGGACAAGGCTGAAGCCGAAAAAGCAGGCCTTTTCGAGGTGATCGGCAAAGAAGTGGACGATGCATACATGGCAGAACTGAAGAAACAGGTTATTCATATGGATGCTATCCAGGCAGAAGGAAAGAATCTGAAGATCGTGTACACACCACTTCATGGAACTGGTAACATTCCTGCAAGAAGAATCCTCAAAGAACTTGGATTTGAGAACGTTTATGTTGTCAAAGAACAGGAACTTCCGGATGGAGATTTCCCAACAGTAAGTTATCCGAATCCGGAAGCAGCAGAAGCTTTTGAACTTGGTCTGAAACTTGCAAAAGAAGTAGATGCAGATCTTGTTCTTGCAACAGATCCGGATGCAGACCGTCTTGGCGTTCGTGTCAAAGACAAAAACGGAGAATATCATGACCTGACAGGAAACATGTCCGGATGCCTTCTTGCAAACTATGAGATCAGCCAGCGCAAAGCCGTAAACGGAAGCCTTCCGGAGGACGGTGCACTGATCAAGACAATTGTTACTACCAACCTTGCAGATGCAATCGCCAAGGGGTATGGTGTAAAACTGATCGAGGTCCTTACAGGATTTAAGTTTATCGGACAGCAGATCCTTGGATTTGAAAAGAGCGGAAAAGGATCTTATCTCTTTGGATTTGAAGAGAGCTATGGCTGCCTGATCGGTACATATGCACGAGATAAGGATGCAATCGTTGCAACAATGGCACTTTGCGAAGCGGCAGCATATTATAAGACGCAGGGTAAGACTCTGTGGGATGCAATGATCGAGATGTATGAACAGTTTGGATATTACAAAGACGATATCAAAGCTGTAACTATGAAAGGTATTGAAGGCCTGCAGAAGATTCAGGATATCATGAATTCACTTCGCCAGAATCCGCCGGCAGAATTTGCAGGACACAAAGTGGTTGCTGTAAGAGATTACAAAGCAGACACGATCAAAAATCTGGAAACAGGCGAAGTTACACCGACAGGACTTCCGAATTCCAATGTCCTTTATTATGAACTGACAAATGATGCCTGGGTATGTGTTCGTCCGTCTGGTACAGAACCAAAAGTTAAGTTCTACTACGGAGTAAAAGGTACATCTCTGGCAGATGCGGATGAAAAATCAGCAGTCATGGGCAAAGCTGTTCTGGATATGGTTGACTCCATGATGTAAACTTGCATATGCGGGAATTTGATGATTTTATGCAAATTGTCAGGAAAATACGCCGAAATTGTCCGTGGGACAGTGTGCAGACGCATGAAAGCCTGAAAAAATATCTGCTGGAAGAAAGCAATGAGGTACTGGAAGGAATCGACCGTCTTTCAAAAGAAAATGACCGCACAAATCTTTGTGAGGAACTGGGAGATGTGCTGTTTCAGGTGGCTCTTCACAGTGTGATCGCGGAAGAAGAGGGACTTTTTACCGTTGAGGATGTGATCCGAGACGTTTCATCCAAAATGAAATTCCGGCATCCGAAGATCTTTTCACCGGAGGATAAACAGCTGGCCGGGCTTTCGTGGGAAGAGTTGAAACAATTGGAAAAAGCGACAGAAGAAGAGCCTGAAAAAGCCGAAAAGCCTTGACAATTTGACATAAAAGGTTTATATATAGTAAATAGCGTGCATATGCCAAGGAAGCATTACGCAATAAATAAGAATGAGGTTATTTAGAGGAGGAACACCATGAATAAAACAGAATTAGTAGCAGCAATGGCGAAAGAAACAAACCTTTCCAAAAAAGATGTAGAGGCTGTATTAAAATCTTTCACTGATGTTGTAGCATCCGAATTAAAAAAAGGTGGAAAAATCCAGTTAGTTGGTTTTGGTACATTTGAAGTAAGTGAAAGAGCAGCAAGAGAAGGAAGAAATCCTCAGACTGGTGAAACAATGAAGATCGCAGCTTCCAAAGCTCCGAAATTCAAAGCTGGTAAAGCTCTGAAAGATATGGTAAACGAATAAGTAAATCGTGCTTTTAGGGGGGACAGATATGTTCCCCCCTTTTGTTTTTCCGGAGGTATATATGAGACTTGATAAATATTTAAAAATCTCACGTCTGATCAAGAGAAGAACGGTTGCGAACGAGGCATGTGATGCCGGACGAGTGCTGGTCAATGACCGCCCGGCCAAGGCGTCAGCACAGGTAAAAGCCGGTGATACGATTGAAATCCAGTTTGGAAGCAAAAACGTAAAGGTTGAGGTGCTGGATATCAAAGAAACGGTTCGTAAAGAAGACGCAGAGAATCTTTTTCGCTATCTTTGATCGTTTTTGTGTCTATTGGACAGGGCTCTCACATAGATTAACAGTAAATGCAGGATGGGAGCTGTGGGGTTGGAAGAAAAAAAGACAGGCAAGGTGCACGGTCTGACGCTAAAAGAGCGTAAATATGGAAAACTGACAGGTGTTCAGGATATTCATTCGTTTAATGAAAATGAGATATTGCTTCAGACTGAGGCCGGGAAAGTGCAGATCAAAGGAGAGCAGCTTCATGTAAAAAGCCTTGACCTCGAAAAGGGAGAGGCTGAGATTGAAGGAAAAGTAAACAGTGTTTCTTATCTGACAAAGAATGCGCAGAAAAAAGAAGAACCTTTGCTGAAAAGGATGTTCCGGTAAGATGAGCAGTTATATCAGATTGGAAATACTGCTTTTTTTTCGCGCTTTCGAAACAGGAGTAGGGATGCTTGTTGTTTACAGGCTGACCGATATGCTGAAAAGACGTTTGTTCTGCGACAGAATGTGGAACAGTACAGTGGATATTTTGTACTGGTTATTGGCTGGTTTGCTGCTTTTTACCGCTTTATATCAGTGCAATTATGGCAGAATCCGCTTTTTTATGCTGGCAGGTGTTGCTTTTGGTGGAATTTTTGCAAATTTTGTGTTAAATAGGTTGCTATTTCTGGTAAAAAGATGTAAAATTCCATCGTATAGACATACGAAAAGACGTTTATGGTGTAATAGAAGGGGCAGACGCTTTGAAAAAGTCAAAAAAGAAAAAAAATAAAAAAAGAATAGCGAATAACTACCTTGGAATGGCAGCAATTGCTATTGTTGTTCTGCTTCTGTTGGGTGGACTGACTTATCAGAGTCAGACACTTAAGGCGAGGATTGCTGTATACGATGCAAAGGCATCAGCGCTGGAAGATTCTATTGCAGGTGAGCAGGAACGTACACAGGAAATAGATGAACAGAAAGAGTACATGCAGACGGATGAATATATAGCCGAAGTTGCCAGAGATAAGCTTGGTCTGGTCAAAGGAAATGAGATCGTATTTGAAGAAGAGAAATAAAGGAGATTTTGCAGAAAAGTTTTCTGGAACAATCTCCTTTATTTGACAGATATTTTAAAAGAACCCTCTTATAATATTTTTCTAGTGAAAGTATTGTAATACTTACCGGGAAGTATCAGGGGAGGGGGATATATGCAGGAATGGATAATTGCCATGCTCGTGATCAGCGTACTGCTGATATTGCGGGACATGGCAAAAACTATTTTGACGGGGAGAATGTCGAAAAAAGAAGAAATATTTCCGATTGGAGAAGATCATCCTCAGAAAGAAAAAGTGGAACGCTATGCGGCAGCTTTTCAGAAACTTGCGGATACATTTTATGGAATGCCGTACAAAAAGGAATACCTGAGCAGTGGGCAGATTGAGCGTATTCTGACGGATGCGAATGATCGTCTGTGCAGTAACTGCTATCATCGGGAAATCTGCTGGGGAAGTCAGGCAGAAACAATGTGTCAGGGGGGAGAAGCACTGGTACGTGCTCTCGAAAAAGATGATGAAGGAGAACTTGAGAAACTTCGTATGCAATGGGGGAGCGTATGCGGAAAATCATTGCAATATCTGGAAGAAGTACGCGAACAGTTTCGACAGGAAAAACAGAATCTTATATGGATGAATCGTATGATCGAAAGTCGGCTGGCAGTGGCTCAGCAGCTGACAGAGACAGCGGCCATTATGGAGACAGTAGCAAATGATCTGTATGATATTTCGGCAGCAGAACCGGAATTTCAGGAAGAACTGAAAAAGAATCTGCGAAGAAAACATGTGATTTTGAAAGCTGCGTGGGTGATGGACAAAGTTGAAGGGCGCAGACAGATTTTTCTTACTCTGCGTGCCAGGAGCGGACAGTGTGTTTCTGTAACAGAGGTCGCACAGATGCTCTCAGAGTTATGCGAAAGTAATATGACGTCTGTGCAGGGAAGCCGGTGTATTGTAAATGGGGAATTTCATACGATTCATTTTGTAGAAGATGTCAGTTATCAGATGTTATACGGAGTATCCAGACTTACAAGAGAAAATGAAAAAGTATCAGGGGATAATTATATCTGCAGACAGGAAGACGGTGGAAGATTTGTGATGTGTCTGTCTGATGGAATGGGATCGGGTATGGACGCATGCAGAGAAAGTGAGATTGTAGTGGAACTTCTGGAACAGTTTCTGGATTCCGGCTTTTCTCAGGAGACTGCGGCACGTATGGTAAATTCTGCGCTTGTTCTGAAAGGCAGGGAAGGAATGTTCTCTACGGTAGATATCTGTGCAGTAGATCTCTATACGGGAATCTGTGAGTTCCTAAAAGCAGGTGCAGCTTCGACATTTATCAAACGTGACCACTGGGTGGAAGCTATTTCATCAGAAAGCCTTGCGGCGGGACTGGTACAGAGGATTGATTTTGACACGGCATCCAGAAAATTGTATCATGGAGATTATCTGATCATGATGACCGATGGTGTGATGGACGCGCTGCCTGTTGAATGTGAGGAAGAGACGATGAAAGAGATCATTATGGATATTCAGGATGAAACACCCAGAGAGATCAGCCGGGGGATTTTGGAACGGGCACTCGGGTACAGCGATTATCATGCGAGGGATGATATGACGGTCCTTGTAGCGAATGTAGTAAGAAAATAAAAACACAGGAGAAAAGAAGATGCATAAAGATACATTGCAGAAAGTAAAAAGATTTATGACTGAAACAGAAATGCTGCAAAATTGTTCAGAGATCATCCTTGGTGTTTCTGGCGGTCCGGATTCGATGACAATGCTTCATATATTGAATGAACTCAGAGATGAATTTGGCTATCGTCTCCGCGTAGTACATGTAAATCACGGAATCCGTGGAAAAGAAGCTCTGCGGGACCAGCAGATGGTGGAGAAAATATGCAGTGAATGGAAAATCCCGTGTGCAGTATATAATTATGATGTTCCTGCTCTGGCTCTCAGTTGGAAGATGGGAACCGAAGAAGCCGGCCGCAAAGTTCGTCGAATCGCTTTTGAAAAAGAGAAAGAAAATGCAGTGGCGATACCGGAACAGGTACGTGTGGCGCTTGCACATAACCAAAATGATATGGCGGAAACTATGCTGCATCACCTGGCCAGGGGAACCGGGATCAGGGGCCTCTGCTCGCTGAAGCCACTGAACGGAGAAATTATCCGGCCTCTTTTGTGTTTAGAACGGAGTGAAATCGTCAATTATGTAGAGGAGAACAGCATTCAGACAGTTCTGGACAGCAGCAATATGGAAGATGATTATACGAGAAACCGTATACGACGTCACATTCTGCCACTCATTGAGCAGGAAGTAAATCCAAGGGCAGTTACACATATGGCAGAAGCGTCAGAAATATTCGGACAGGCAGAAGCCTATTTTACGAAGCTGGCAGGAGAAATGGCAGCAGGATACAGGAAAGCAAAAGACAGATATGTCCTGGATCATGAGTTTTTCAAAAAAGAAACAATTATCCAGACATATGTGATCAGGGAGATATTAGAAGTAACAGGCGGACATCAGAGTGACCTTACCTCTGGTCATATAAAACAGATCAGAGATCTGTATGGTATGCAGACTGGACGAAAAGCAGATCTTCCATATGAACTGGAGGCGTCCAGAGTTTATGAAGGAGTACAGATTCGAAAGAAAAATATGATCGCAGAATCAGATAGTGAGACAGAAGAACTGAAAATCCAAAATCTTGTTGTTCCGGGAGAAACGAAATGGAAGCAGGGATGCTTTACTGCAAAAATTTATTCATATAATGGTGAGAAGATTTTGGAAAAAAAGTATACGAAATGGTTTGATTGTGATAAAATAAATTGCGAACTAACTGTCCGCACACGCAGAAGCGGTGACTATATGGCAGTCAGTCAGAGCAGCGGGCATAAGAAGCTGACACGTTGTATGATCGATGATAAAATTCCGGGTGAACTGAGAGGAAAACTCCCACTGGTTGTCGATGGAAATGAAGTTTTGTGGATCGTAGGCGGAAGAATCAATGAGCGTTACAAAATCACTTCCGAAACAGGAAGGGTATTGGAGATCACATACCAAGGAGGAAACGTACAATGAGTGAAAAAATCAAAGTTTTACTGAGTGAAGAAGAAGTGGATGCAAGAATTAAGCAGATCGCAGCCCAGATCAGCAGGGATTATGCAGGAAGGGAAATACATCTTATCTGTGTTCTGAAGGGTGGCGTATTCTTTACCTGTGAACTGGCAAAGAGAATTACTGTTCCGGTATCCCTTGATTTTATGTCAGTATCCAGCTATGGTGATGATACAAAATCCAGTGGTGTTGTAAAAATCGTAAAAGATCTGGATCAGCCGCTGATCGGCAAAGATGTTCTGATCGTGGAGGATATCATTGACTCAGGAAGAACTCTCAGCTACCTGATCGAAATCCTGAAGGGAAGAAATCCTAACAGCATCCGTCTGTGCACACTGCTGGACAAACCGGAACGCAGGGTAAAAGACGTAAAAGTAGACTACTGCTGTTTTAATATTCCGGATGAATTTGTAGTAGGATATGGTCTGGATTACGCACAGAAATACAGAAATCTTCCGTTTATCGGGGTGGTTGAATTAGAAAACCAGGATTGAAAGGAGACAGCAGCAGGTGAATAAACAGTCAGGCAGAATTGGCCTGTATCTTGTATTGATCGTGATGTTGGTTGCCGGATACTTTTATCTGAACAATCAGGTAGCATCACAGAGCAGTTACTCAATGGAAAGTATGAAACAGGCAGCAGAGGATGGTAAGCTTTCTTCTGCAAAAATCTACCAGAACAGGGAAGTGCCTACCGGTTCCGTTGTTGCGGATATCGAAGGTGAAGGGCAGAAAAAAGTATATGTAACAGATGTTAAAGACGCACAGAAGCTTCTGGAAGGCTACGGCATTCATCCGGAAGTGGCAGATGTTCCGCAGGAAAGTGTATTTATGACAACATTTTTTCCGGTACTTCTCACAGGTGGGCTGGTGATTTTCCTGTTTCTTATGATGAACCGTCAGATGTCAGGAGGCGGAGGTAATGCCAAGATGATGAATTTTGGAAAGAGCCGTGCCCGAATGATGCTGCCGGATGACAAAAAAGTTACATTTCAGAATGTGGCAGGTCTTCAGGAAGAAAAAGAAGATCTGGTCGAGGTTGTTGATTTTTTGAAAGCTCCACAGAAATATACAAATGTTGGAGCAAGGATTCCGAAAGGAGTGATCCTTGTAGGACCTCCTGGAACAGGTAAGACACTTCTTGCAAAAGCAGTTGCCGGAGAAGCGGGAGTTCCGTTTTTCTCTATTTCAGGATCTGATTTTGTAGAGATGTTTGTCGGTGTCGGCGCATCCCGTGTACGTGACCTGTTTGAAGAGGGCAAGAAGCATGCACCATGTATCATCTTTATTGATGAGATTGATGCAGTTGCCAGACAACGTGGTACTGGAATGGGTGGTGGACATGATGAAAGAGAGCAGACTCTGAACCAGCTTCTAGTAGAGATGGATGGTTTCGGTGTAAATGAAGGAATTATCGTTATGGCGGCTACCAACCGTGTGGATATCCTTGATCCGGCGATTCTTCGTCCTGGCCGTTTTGACCGTAAGGTTGCAGTAGGCCGCCCGGATATCAAAGGAAGGGAAGAAATCCTCAGAGTTCATGCAAAAGACAAACCGCTTGGAGAAGATGTGGATCTTGCACAGATTGCGCAGACAACTGCCGGTTTTACAGGGGCAGATCTTGAAAACCTTCTGAATGAGGCTGCGATCATGGCTGCCAGATCAGGACGCAGTTATATTACACAGCTGGATATCAAGCATGCATTTATCAAAGTTGGTATCGGGGCAGAGAAACGAAGCAAAGTTATTTCTGAGAAAGAGAAGAAGATCACAGCATATCATGAGGCCGGACATGCGATCTTATTCCATGTACTTCCGGATATGGATCCAGTATATACGATTTCCATTATTCCTACCGGAATGGGAGCCGCAGGATATACCATGCCTCTTCCTGAAAATGATGACATGTTTAATACCAAAGGCAAGATGCTGCAGGATATTACGACACTTCTGGGTGGACGTGTTGCTGAAGAAATCATCTTTGGTGATATTACAACAGGTGCATCAAATGATATTAAGCGTGCAACCAGTACAGCACGTGCAATGGTCATGCAGTATGGTATGTCTGACAAGCTTGGGCTGATCACTTACGGGGATGACGGAGATGAAGTTTTTATCGGACGTGATCTGGCACATACCAGAAGCTACAGTGAAGAAGTTGCAAAAGAGATTGACAAAGAGGTTCATGATATTATTGACCGCTGCCATGCAGATGCAAGAAAGATTATTTCTCAGCATATGGATGTTCTTCATAAGTGTGCAGCACTTCTTTTAGAGAAGGAAAAGATTCAGCGCGATGAGTTTGAGGCACTTTTTACAGCGAAAGATGAAATGCCTCAAGAATAGGGTATACAAAGTGCATAAAAACAAATACTAAATTTTGTGAAGTTTGTGCACACTTTTGGAGGGAGTCATGGTACTATAATAACCGTAAAAACCCCCCAATACATTATATAGTTTTTGCTACACCCCATAAGAAGAAATACCTTCTCCAAAAAAGACAGCTTATCCCGCTGTCTTTTTTACTGTCTAAAAACCCCGCAGCATCAGGCGAGAAAATCGTCTTTTGTTGCGTTTTTTGTTACTCACCAAGCTTTGGACATCGCTTTCTGGCGCCGGTAAGTGACCGCAAATCGCAAAAAGGAGAAATGCAGATACATTTCCGGGGTTAAAATGTGACTGCAAATTACTAAAAGGAGAAAATAAGATACAATCCCAGGTACCAAAAGTGACCGCAGATTGAGAAAAAGAGAAAAGCAGATACATATCTGGCACCAGGAAGTGACTGACAACCTAGAAAAATAAGTCAAAAGAGGAACTGCTAGATGGAGACATGATTAAAGAGCTTGTTTTTGATTTGTAAGAGTTCTTATTTCCTTTTATTAGTACAATTAGGCTGTCTATTTTTAGTGTGGCATGATAGAATATAATCATGAATTAAATGAGACTACTTCTTTTTATAATTATAATTGTAAGAAAAATCCAGATACTATGCAATGGGGTAATTGTACCAGAAAGTATTTGAATTTATAATAGAAATGAATGCCTTATTCAGGCAAAAAAATGAAGGGGAAACGTGATGAAGAAGAGTAAATTAGCGAAAAAAGGATTGGCACTTGTGTTGATAGCTGCCATGAGTTTAAACTTTTCTGTACCAGTTTTGGCAGAGAATACAGAGGAGTCGCAAAGCGAAGAAATATTTGAAGATGGATCTGACAGCCAATCTGTTATTGCAGAAGATGATTCTTTAGGGAATGAAAATGCTGAAAATGACATTTCCGATGAGGAAGACATAGATGAGGTTATGACAGATGAATCGAATGATGGGAATGTATCTGAGGAACTTCCATATGATTGTTTCGTTTCCGAATCTGAAGAAGAGAATTATGATGATATATCTTATGAGGAATCTGATATAGAGGATGAATTGTCTGCTATAGCCTTGTATGCTGCTACAAGTGGAAAATGTGGAGAGAATGTAAATTGGTCATATTCCTATGGCATTCTAGAAATCACAGGTACAGGTGCTATGCAGGATTATTCACGGTGGGGTGCTGCTCCCTGGTATTCTTATCGACAACAAATTACAAAAATTAAACTTAGCGAGGGAATTACATATATTGGAGAATATGCATTTTGTTCGACGAATTGTAGAGCAATAGATCTGCCTAGTACATTAACAGGGATTGGTTATAATTCTCTTGTCCTTGATAACATTACGTCAATTGAAATTCCACAGAGTCTGACTGATATAACAAATTTGAGTTGGATACGTATGCCTAAACTGGAAAATATTAGTGTGGCAGCTGGAAACAAAATTTTTAGTGCAATTGATGGAGTATTGTTTTCAGGGAAAACGCTGGTACATTATCCATGTGCAAAAAGCGGTTCTTCTTATACAGTTCCAGATGGTATAACTGTCCTTGAAAGTGGCACTTTTAAAAATGCATCTAATTTAAAACAAATTATTTTGCCGGATAGTTTGTCTAAGATTGGAGACTATGCATTTTGTGATGCGACTTGTTTAACGGAAATTTCGATTCCAGCGGAAGTAACTGAACTAGGAAGTCAGTTATTCTATGGTTGTTCAGTGCTAGCTAAGCTTACATTTCTTGGGGCATCCCAGTTGTATGCAGAATCGACTGCGTTTGATGGTTGTTCCGTAAAGACTATCTATGGATTTGATAATGCTTCTATATATTATAAAAGTGGACGAAAAACTGAAACACTGACTGATTTAGCTAAGAAACTGAATGCATCCTATGTAAGTCTTGGATATGCTGGAGGAGAAACTGAGTCATATAGTTGGATATTAAATAAGGCTGGGGAACTTCGTTTTACACCGAAGCAGCGGTGTCCAGTGACGAATCCATATTGCTTGGATACGTATGGACGTATAAATAAGATTGTTATTGAAGACGGCTTCACTTCTATTTCCCAAAATGCTTTTCAAGGTTTAAGAAATTTGACAGAAGTTGTTATTCCTAAGTCAGTGACAGTTATTGAGCATGATGTTTTTGCAAATTGTCAGAATTTAAAAGAAATCCATTTGCCAGATTCAATTAAAGAAATTGGGAGTGGAGCATTTGCAAAATGTTCATCGTTGGAATCTATTACAATTCCAAATTCTGTATTGACTATGGGCGTGTCGGTATTTGAAGAATGTACTGAGTTGACCACGGTGACATTATCTGAAAATCTGACAGAGATTCCAGAAACAACTTTTTTATATTGTTCTAAACTGAGTGAAATTAAAATTCCAGAAAAGGTTGAAATAATAGGTAATAGCGCTTTTGCTTGGACAAATCTTAATAATATTGATATTTCTAATAATGTGAAAGAAATTAAGGACTATGCCTTTAGAGGGATTCCTTCAGTCATACAAGTTTGGATTCCTAAAGGAGTAGAAAAACTTGGAGAAGGAGTATTTAGAGGCTGTACCAAGTTGAAAACTGTCGGAATCCCTAGTTCGGTTATCGAGATAGGTACTTCAGCATTTAGTGGATGTACAGCATTAACAAATATTAATGTGGATTATAACAATAAGAATTATGTATCTTATAATGGGGCATTGTATACTAAGGATAAGACAATATTGCAAGCATTTCCGGCAGGAAATACTGGAAGCTGTACAGTCCCGGATGGATGCAAAGTGATTGCAACAAATGCTTTTGCTTATTCGAAACTGACTGAGATTATTCTTCCAGATGGGGTAACGAGTATTTTGGATGGCGCATTTTCACACTGTTCAGAATTGACAGAAATATCACTTCCAACATCTTTGCAAAGCATAGGTACTAATTCTTTTGACTATGCTGGTTTGACATATATACATATTCCTGAAGGAGTAACCAGTATTGGTGAATCTGCATTTGCTTATTCAAAGCTCTGTGTAATAGAGCTTCCGCGTACATTAAGTTCTATTGGGGATAGGGCATTTATTTGCTATAATCTGAAAGATGTTGTGTATGGTGGAACGGAAGTTGAATGGAATAAGATATCTGTTGATTACAGATCTAATGGATATTTGAAAAGTGCGACAAAGCATTATGCTGTTGTTGCTAGCGGAAAATGCGGAGATAGTGCTTACTGGTATCTGGATCAGAATTATGTGCTGACGATTACTGGAAATGGTAGTATGTACGATTATGAACCTTTTGAACAACCGTGGTTGCAGTTACGCAATCAGATAAAAGGAGTTGTTGTCGGCGGTGCTGTGACCAAAATTGGCAGAAGTGCATTTTATTTCTTCCCAGATATGGAGCTTATTACTATTGGAGACTCTGTTACAGAGATAGGAAATGCAGCATTTAGTAAATCAAAGATAACGTCAATTACCATACCGGCAACGGTAAAAAAAGTGGATATATATTGCTTTTACGAATGTGAAAAGTTACGTGAGGTGACAATTAAAAATTCAGCTATTGAGCTTGAAAGTACTACTTTTGGGTATTGTACCGGAATGACGGATATTTTCTTCTCAGGAAATGCAAGTCAGTGGACAGAGATTATAAATAAAGCTACGGCTAGGACATGGCCCAATCCAGTTGTGCATTATGGAGGCAGATGCTCTTCTGGTTATGCAAAGAAAACAGTTAATAAAAAAACAGCTACTTGCTCTGCTGAGGGTTATACGGGAGATGTAGTATGCGGTACATGTAACGCAGTTGTAAAAAGTGGCGTTGTGGTTGAAAAAATGCAACATACGGCGGGAGATACTGTCAAAGAAAATGAAGTTGCAGGTACATGTATTAAGCGTGGAAGTTATGATGAAGTAGTTCGTTGTGCTGTATGTGGTGAGGTAATTACTCGTAAGAATGTTACCACAGAATTTGGGGATCATAATCTAGTGAAAGATTCTGCAGTAGCAGCAACGTGTACGAAAGCAGGAAAGAGCGAGGGAAGCCATTGCTCCGTATGTAATAAGGTACTGGTAGAACAGAAAGAAATCCCAGCGCTCGGGCACCAGGAAGTGAAGGATGCCGCAATAGCAGCAACGTGTACGAAAACAGGTAAAACTGAAGGAAGTCACTGTTCGACCTGTGGAACAATACTGGTAGAACAGAAAGAAATCCCAGCGCTTGGCCATAAGGAAGTGAAGGATGCAGCAGTAGCAGCAACATGCACGAAAGCAGGAAAGACAGAAGGAAGCCACTGCTCCGTATGTAATGAAGTGCTGAAAGAACAGAAAGAGATCCCAGCGCTCGGCCATAAGGAAGTGAAGGATGCAGCAGTAGCAGCAACATGCACGAAAACAGGTAAAACAGAAGGAAGTCACTGTTCTGCATGTAATGAAGTGCTGAAAGAACAGAAAGAAATTCCAGCGAAGAATCATACTAGGGTAACTATTAAAGGAAAATCAGCAACCTGTACAAAATCTGGTAAAACAGATGGTATAAAGTGTTCTGTGTGTGGGAGAATTATACGACAGCAAACCAAGATTGCTCCAACGCATAAAGTGAAAAAATGGAAAGTGAGCAAAAATGCCACTGTTTTGAAAACAGGTCAAAAGATTGGAAAATGTTCCGTTTGTAAGAAAAAAGTAAAAAAGACAATTGCAAAACTTCAAGCGACAATTAAGGTGAAAAGAACAATAAACCTTAAAGCGAAAAAAACTACTACTATAAGAGTCAAATATGGTAAGGGAGATGGAATTAAGTTCTGGAAGTCAAGTAACAATAGGATTGTTTCTGTAACAAAAAATGGTAAAATAACTGGTAAGAGAAGAGGAAAAGCTGTTCTAACAGTAAAACTAAAAAGCGGAAAATCTGCAAAAGTGACAGTAATAGTTAAGTAAAAAACAAGTCTGCCGAATTGATTATTAGGCATATTCTTGAAAAATGCAGATTTGAAACACATACTTTACAAATAACGACCATCAGCCTAGCTGATAGTCGTTATTTGTTAGTTATCCAGATACACTTCCAGTTCTCTGGGTGCTGAGGTTAAACATAAGTAGATTTCCAGTTTAATCTGTGAGAAATCTATATACAAATCTTCATAGATTCCAGTTTTTACAGAATCCTGTAATGTATACTGTTCCATATCTCCGTATTCAAAATTGTAAACGACAACCTGATTTTTAGATGAATCTACAATCCAGTATTCGCGCACACCAGCGGTTCTGTATTTAAAAAGTTTAGTGTAATAATCCATTCTTTTGCTTGAAGAAGATACAATTTCAATGATCCAGTCAGGAGCACCGATGCAGCCTTTATCATTTAGCTTGTCTGAATCACATATAACGGATATATCCGGTTCTACATAAGTGTTGTTGTGTTGTTTGTTTTATCAAGATGTACAGCAAAAGGAGCAGTAAATACCTCACAGCCCCCCTGCTTCATATGAATATAATCAGAAATTTTCCAACTGATAAAACTGCTGATTCGTTGGTGTTTTGTGTTAGGTGGAGCTATATAGAAAATATGACCGTCAATTAGGTCGGCTCGTTCACCTTCTGGCAGAGCGTAGATATCATCTATTGTATAAGTTGCTTCTTTGAGTAATGGCATATTGTCACCTCACATGTCAAAATAATTCGTTCATTTCGGTATAAGTATTATAGCTGATTGCGGCAGAACATTCAATAACTGGGATGTTGTTCAGCTGATAGTAAATGGGGGTGTTGCGCTTATGCAACCCTGGATATGTTTTAAGAGAAAATAAGATGCACTTCCGGGATTTCAAAGTGACTGCAGATTGCAAAAAAGTAAAATGCAGATACACTCATGAATCCTAAAGTGACCGCAAATCGCCAAAAAGAGAAAAAAAGATACACTCCCGGGTTTCCAAAGTGACTGCAAATCGGAAAAAGGAGAAAAAAAGATAACTCCCAGTTTTCTAAAGTGACTGTAAATCAAGAAAAGGAGAAAATAGGATACACTTCTGGTGGTGAAAAGTGACCGCAAATTGCCAAAAGGAGAAAATAGGATACACTTCTGGTGGTGAAAAGTGACTGCAAATCGCGAAAAGGAGAAAAGCAGATACATTTTTTGCATCTAGAAGTGACTGCAAATCGGAAAAAGAAGAAAAGCAGATACAAATTCGGCGCCAGGAAGTGACTGTAAACCGCGAAAAATAGAAAAGCAGATACATTTACAACGCCGGTAAGTGACCGCAAATCGCAAAAAGGAGAAAATTAGATACAATCCTAGACTCCAGAACTTCTTTACGTCAAAATGGATTCATGTTATCATTAATCCAATATGTGAGTTTACCTAGGGGAGAAATATGATGTTCAAAAAAACGAAAAAAAGCAAAGAATCTGTACAAGGATTCACGCTCGTAGAATTGATTATTATTGTAGCAATTCTGGGTGTGTTGGTGGCGATTTTAGCGCCTGCCTATACCAAGTATATTGAGAAAAGCCGGGAGGCAACAGATCTGGCAAATGCCAAATCTGCATATAATGAATTAATGATAAATATAGCTGAGAAGGAAGAAATTCCCAAGCCTATTACCTTTAAATTAAAACAGAAGATTTCCGGATGGCAGAGCCCACTACCTATAAGCGTTGGGGGAGCAAGCTTTAATGGTACGAATACAGATAACTGGGTTGGAACACCGGGCAGCAACGGAACTTGTGTGGTTTCCTATGATAAAAATTTGGGTGTGATTTTTACCTGGAGTGGTGGAACGGAGGATGTGGCGGCAAGACCAACATATAAAGGAGATTTTGGGGAAAAAACCATTAAATATCTTAAGGAAGCATTCTCGAACCGAAATGAAGGAACGATGCAGACAAATAAGGCCTACTACTCCGGACAGACATTTCAAATTGATGGAAAAAATTATACTACCCGTGTCTATTATGCGGACTCACCAGTTTTTAAAAAAGCTTTAGAAGGTTATACGCCTAAGCCAGCCTCCTATGATCAAAGTCCTTTCCGTAACGTAGAGAACGATTATGATCATTTTACACACCAAGGCTTTGCATACTACACCTACGGCGAAGACGGCTCTATCAATATGTTTACCTATGTAAACGAAAATAAGGTCTATCAGACAACGGACGAAGGTAAGACCTGGCAGGACATTACGCCAAATGAAAAATGAAGAATAATAGTAACTATTCAGAAGGTAGTATCCCGCAAGGGGATGAAAAGTTACGAATAATAAATTGTAACAGAGAGGTATCGCGAAGTTTATGTATTCGATTAAAACAGTCAAAGGTGATATAACCAAAATTACAGATGTACAGGCAATTGTAAATGCTGCTAATAATTCTCTTCTTGGTGGTGGCGGTGTTGATGGTGCAATCCATCATGCCGCAGGTCCGGAACTTCTTGCAGAATGCAGGACACTTCATGGGTGCGAAACTGGAGAAGCAAAGATTACCAGGGCTTATAATCTGCCATGTGATTATGTGATCCACACAGTCGGACCGATCTGGTATGGTGGAAATAATGATGAAGATAAGCTTCTTGCAAGCTGTTATTATAATTCGATGAAGATTGCGGTGGAGAACGGAATCAGAACAATTGCATTCCCATCTATTTCTACAGGAGTGTATTGTTTTCCGGTTGAGCGCGCTGCGAAGATTGCGGTAGATACCGTTCATAGATTTTTACAGGAGAATCCAGACAGTTTTGATCTGGTTGAGTGGGTACTGTTTAACGACCAGGCCGCATCTGCATATGAAACTGAGGTATCCTTAATACAAAAGTAGATTGCAGATAAAGAAACTCGGAAATGCAGATTACATTTCCAGTGCAATATAAATAATACAGACAAGGAAGATTGACAATGAAGCAGGAAAACGAAGATATTGCAAGAAAAATGCAGTATATTTTGAATATGAGACCAGTGTTTAACAAGGAGGCTCTTTTCAGTGACGGAACAAGGTATTACAGAAATCCTACTGAGCCAAAGAGTGGCGAAAAGGTAATAATCAGCTTCAGAACCCAGAAGAATAATGTGGATGCGGTATATCTCGTATCCGGAGATCAGAAATATAAAATGAAAGTATACAAAACCACAAAAGGTTTTGATTATTATGGAACAAAGATTGTGATGCCGGAAGAGATTTTTCGGTATCATTTTGAAATTCAGTATGGATGGGCTACATGCTATTACACGGAACAGGGAGTCTGTTCTGAGCTGCAGGAATGGGCACAGTTTGAAATCTATCCGAATTATCATACACCTGACTGGGCAAAGGGTGCGGTGATGTATCAGATTTTTGTGGATCGATTCCGCAATGGAGATCCGTCTAACGATGTGGAAAGCGACGAATATGCATATATTGGTGAACACAGTGAAAAAGTGACAGATTGGTCCAAGACTCCGGCAGTTATGGGAGTCAGGGAATTCTATGGAGGAGACCTGCAGGGCATTATTGACAAACTGGATTATTTTGAAGAGTTGGGCGTTGAAGTGCTGTATCTTAATCCAATCTTCGTATCACCAAGTAACCACAAATACGACTGTCAGGATTACGATTATGTGGATCCACATTACGGAAAGATCGTTGAAGACTGTGACGGACTGCTTGCACCGGAGGATCGAGATAATACACATGCCACAAAATATATCCGGCGTGTGACAGATAAGCGCAATCTGGAGGCAAGTAATCAGATGTTTGCACAGCTTGTGGAAGAACTGCATAAACGTGGCATGAAGATTATTCTGGATGGAGTATTCAACCATTGTGGATCTTTTAATAAGTGGATGGACAGAGAAAGAATATATGAAGGACAGGAAGGTTATGCACCGGGAGCTTATATATCTGCAGACAGTCCGTATCGCTATTTCTTTGATTTTCATGATCAGAATCGCTGGCCTTATAATCCGACTTATGATGGATGGTGGACGCATGATACACTTCCGAAACTGAATTATGAAGGTTCAGGAGAATTGTATGATTATGTCCTGAAAGTGGCACAGAAGTGGGTGTCTGCACCATATAATGTGGATGGCTGGAGACTGGATGTGGCAGCAGATCTGGGACACAGCAATGAGTTTAATCACCAGTTCTGGAAAGATTTCCGCAAAGCGGTCAAGGAAGCGAATCCGGAAGCACTGATTCTTGCAGAACATTATGGAAGTCCGGAAGGATGGTTGCAGGGAGATGAGTGGGATTCTGTCATGAACTATGATGCGTTCATGGAGCCTGTGACATGGTTCCTGACCGGAATGGAAAAACACAGTGATGAATATAGAGAGGATCTTTATGGAAACAGTGATGCGTTTATCGGAGCAATGAAGACGCATATGCGCTCTTTGCATATGTCATCTCTTCATACTGCGATGAATGAATTGTCAAATCATGATCATTCCAGATTCCTTACCAGAACAAATCACAGGGTTGGACGTGTTTCCTATGCCGGAGCACAGGCGGCGTCTGAAAATATCAATACGGCGATCATGCGTGAAGCGATTGCCATACAGATGACATGGCCGGGAGCTCCTACATTGTATTATGGGGATGAGGCAGGTGTCTGCGGATTTACAGATCCGGATAACCGGCGAACTTACCCGTGGGGGCATGAAGATATGGAACTTCTGAATTTCTACAAGGTCATGATCGCGGTTCATAAGAAATACAAAATGCTCAGAAGCGGTTCTCTGAAATTCCTATGGAATGATTATCATGGCCTCTGTTATGCGAGATTCTCTCATACGGAGCAGATGATCATCGTACTGAACAACCGGGATGAAGGCAGAGATGTTATGATTGAAGTCTGGCCGGCAGGAATCAGCAGACTGGAAGAAACAGTATTTACAAGGCTGGTGCAATCTTCTCAGGAAGGGTATACAGACCACCAGAAACAGATTCTATGCCAGGCTGGATCGCTGAATCTGTATCTGCCACCGTGCAGTGTGACAGTACTGCATCATAAAGACCAGATGTAAGATTAGAGAGTTGGTATGCTATATGAAAGCTGCAGCGCAAAATTTACTTGACAGGTCAGAATGGGTATGTTACGATATCAATACTTTCACGTGGTAGAGTGGCTACGTATTAAAAGGAAAATAATATGTCAAGGGAGATAGAGAGATGAAGAAAAAAGCAGTTGCAGTAGTTATGACAGCAGTAATGGCACTGGGAATGGTATCTGCAGTAAGTGTGCAGGCAGGAATAGAAGATAAGACTCTGATCGTTGGATTTGATGCGGAATATCCGCCATATGGATATATGGATGAGAATGGTGAATACACAGGATTTGACCTGGAACTGGCACAGGCTGTGTGTGATCTGGAAGGTTGGGAGCTGGAGAAAAAACCAATCAACTGGGATTCCAAGGATATGGAACTGAATTCCGGATCTATCGACTGTATCTGGAATGGATTTACTATGAACGGAAGAGAAGATGATTATACTTTCTCAGAGCCGTATGTAGATAACAGTCAGGTAATCGTTGTTGCAGATGATTCCGGAATTGAGAAGCTTACAGATCTTACCGGTAAGACCGTTGGTGTGCAGGCAGCTTCCGCAGCACTGGATCTTCTTCAGAGTGAGGAAGAAGGCGGACAGAAAGAACTGGCGGATACCTTTGGAGCACTGAATGAATTTGCAGATTACAATACTGCATTCACAGAACTGCAGGCAGGGGCACTGGATGCACTGGCAATCGATGTCGGAGTTGCCAAATATCAGCTGAATTCCAGAGGAGAGGGATTCAAGATCCTTGATGAGACACTGAATACAGAACAGTATGCAATCGGATTTAAAAAGGGTAATACAGAACTCTGTGATATTGTGAATGCAGACCTTCAGAAACTTGCAGATGATGGAACGGTTGCAGAACTTGCTGAGAAGTATGAAATCGCAGATATGGTAACACTGAAAGCTTCTGATGATGCATCGGCAGAGGATTCCAAAGATGCAACAGATGATGCAGAAACAGATAAAACAGAAGAAAAATAAGCAATACATAAAATACGAATACAGAATGGGATGCTTCCCGGTTTTCCGGGTGGCATCCCTCTTGTAGGTTTATGGAGGAGAGTACATGAGTTTTCAGGTAATGTTACAACAGCTTACCACGGGATTTGGGCAGACGCTGCTGATCTTTTTTCTGACACTGTTATTTTCCCTGCCACTTGGCATGGTTGTATATTTTGGACGTGTGAGCAGGTTCAAGCCATTAAGCTGGATCGTTAAGGCGTATATTTCTATTATGCGAGGAACACCACTGATGCTGCAGCTGCTGCTGTGGTATTTTGGACCGTTCTATCTGTGGGGAATGAATATCGGCAATTATAAATTTACCGCGATCATTCTGGGATGTTCTCTGAATTATGCCGCATATTTTGCAGAAATCTATCGTTCCGGAATTGAGTCGATTCCGGTGGGACAGTATGAGGCAGCACAGCTTCTGGGATACAATAAAAGTCAGACATTTTTCAAAATCGTATTACCGCAGGTTGTAAAGATCGTGCTTCCTTCTGTGACAAATGAAGTCATTACACTTGTCAAAGATACCTCCCTTGTTTATTCGGTATCTTATATTGAGATGTTTGCGCTGGCAAAACAGATCGCAGCTGCGCAGACAACAGTTGTTCCGTTTGTGATCGCCGGGGTATTCTACTATATCTTTAACTTTGTAGTTGCCTGGGTTATGGAATGGTTTGAAAAGAAACTGAATTACTATCGTTAGGAGGAAATGCTTTGAGTACAAGTCTTCTGGAAATGAATCATATCAAAAAAGAGTTCGACGGTCTTCAGGTACTGAAGGATGTGTCGATTCATGTAAATGAAGGAGAGGTCGTTTCAATTATCGGTTCCTCAGGCTCCGGTAAATCCACGCTTCTTCGCTGTGCGACACTGCTGACATTGATTGATGACGGTGAAGTAAGTTATATGGGAAATAAAACGGTCTGGACCGAAAATGGTAAAGTCTGTCTGCCGAATAAAACAAAACTGAAAGAGATTCAGTCCTGCTTTGGCCTGGTTTTTCAGAACTTTAATCTGTTTCCGCATTATACGGTCATGAAAAATATTACCGATGCACCAATCCATGTGCAGAAGAGAAATAAAGATGAGGTTTACAGAGAAGCAAGAGATCTTCTGGCAAAGATGGGATTGTCTGATAAAGAAGATGCTTATCCGTATCAGTTGTCAGGCGGACAGTGCCAGCGAGTTGCGATAGCAAGAGCCCTTGCACTGAATCCGAAAATCCTGTTCTTTGATGAGCCAACTTCCGCACTTGATCCGGAACTTACCGGAGAAGTTTTGAGAGTAATCCGTTCACTGGCGGATATCCATATCACGATGGTGATCGTGACACATGAAATGAACTTTGCTCGGGATATTTCCGACAGAGTTATTTTTATGGATAAAGGTGTAATTGCTGTAGAAGGTACTCCACAGGAAGTATTTTCTTCAAGTAATGCACGAATCAAAGAATTCCTTGGTAAATTTCATCAGGGAGAGGAATAAAGGGATTGCTTTTAATGATGCGATGTTATATAATTTCTGCGTAATGATAGGAAATCCGAGCAACCGCAGTTACCCCTGCGGTTAATCGAGTGAGATGATAGGAGTAAATACATGAGTACAGACAGATACGTAAGTCCCCTTTCAGAGCGTTATGCCAGCAAGGAAATGCAGTACATTTTTTCTCCGGATATGAAATTTCGCACCTGGAGAAGATTGTGGATCGCTCTGGCTGAAACAGAAAAAGAACTTGGCTTGAATATCACTCAGGAGCAGATTGATGAACTGAAAGCTCACAAGGATGATATCAACTATGATGTGGCAAAAGAAAGAGAACGTCAGGTACGCCATGACGTTATGTCTCACGTGTATGCATATGGCGTACAGTGCCCGAAAGCAAAAGGAATCATCCATCTGGGTGCAACATCCTGTTATGTAGGTGACAACACAGATATCATTGTGATGGCTGAGGCTTTGAAGCTGGTTCAGAAAAAACTGGTGAACGTAATTGCAGAACTGTCAAAATTTGCAGATAAATACAAAGAACAGCCAACTCTTGCATTTACACATTTCCAGCCGGCACAGCCGACAACAGTTGGTAAACGTGCAACTCTCTGGACACAGGAATTCCTGATGGATCTGGAAGATCTGGAATATGTAATGGGCACACTGAAACTTCTGGGTTCCAAGGGAACTACCGGAACACAGGCAAGTTTCCTGGAACTGTTCGAAGGGGATCAGGAGACAATCGACAAGATTGATCCGATGATCGCAGAAAAGATGGGATTCAAGAACTGCTATCCGGTATCCGGACAGACCTATTCCCGCAAAGTAGATACAAGAGTCCTGAATATTCTTGCAGGTATTGCGGCAAGCGCACATAAGATGTCCAATGATATCCGCCTTCTGCAGCATCTGAAAGAAGTAGAAGAACCATTTGAAAAATCACAGATTGGTTCCTCTGCGATGGCCTACAAGAGAAATCCGATGAGAAGTGAGCGTATCGCATCTCTTTCCAGATATGTAATGGTGGATGCACTGAATCCGGCAATTACTTCTGCAACACAGTGGTTTGAGAGAACCCTGGATGACTCCGCAAACAAACGACTCAGTATTCCGGAAGGATTCCTGGCAATCGATGGTATCCTGGATCTGTGCCTGAATGTTGTTGACGGACTGGTTGTTTATCCGAAAGTAATCGAGAAACATATGATGGCAGAGCTTCCGTTTATGGCGACAGAAAACATCATGATGGATGCTGTAAAAGCAGGTGGAGACCGTCAGGAGCTTCATGAACGCATCCGTGAACTTTCCATGGAAGCCGGACGTACCGTTAAAGTAGAAGGAAAAGACAATGATCTTCTTGAGAGAATCGCAGCAGATCCGGCATTCAATCTGACAATCGAGGAACTGCGCAAATCTATGGAGCCGTCCAGATATGTCGGCAGAGCCAAAGAACAGACGGTTACATTTATTGAGAAGACTGTACAGCCGGTTCTGGATACACACAAAGACATGTTGGGTATGACAGCAGAGATAAACGTATGATAGATCAAATAAAACACAAGGAGGAAAAAGTGTTATGATCAAAGCAGTAGTTGGAGCAAACTGGGGAGATGAAGGTAAAGGTAAAATTACTGATATGCTCGCACAGGAAGCTGATATTATCGTAAGATTTCAGGGAGGAGCCAATGCAGGACATACAATCGTCAACGATTATGGCAAATTTGCACTGCATACACTTCCGTCTGGCGTATTTTATAACCATACAACAAGCGTTATTGGAAACGGTGTTGCACTGAATATTCCGGTATTTTTTAAAGAATACAATGAAGTTGTTTCAAGAGGCGTTCCGGCACCGAAGATTATGATCTCTGACCGAGCTCAGATCGTTATGCCATATCACATTCTGTTTGACCAGTACGAAGAGGAACGTCTGGGTGGTAAATCCTTCGGATCTACCAAATCCGGTATTGCACCGTTCTATTCAGATAAATATGCAAAAATCGGTTTCCAGGTAAATGAGCTGTTCCATGATGATTCCCTGAGAGAAAAAGTAGAGCGTGTTGTTGAGACAAAGAATATTCTTCTTGAGCATCTGTATCACAAACCGCTTCTTGATCCAAATGAAATCTTTGATGAACTGATGAAATATAAAGAAATGGTTGCTCCTTATGTTGGAGATGTATCTCTTTTCCTGTGGAATGCATTAAAAGAAGGCAAAGAGATCCTGCTTGAGGGACAGCTTGGTTCTCTGAAAGATCCGGATCATGGAATTTATCCGATGG
>OMNT01001066.1_pt1 | contig 26926 bp, 21 predicted proteins | sample 1672551 | NCBI WGS metagenome assembly OMNT01 (sample SAMEA3136698, study PRJEB25190) | human gut metagenome | reverse complement strand
ATTTTTATACATATATACCATTTACGAAAATCTTTTTTTCATATATAATAGAAGAAAGCGAAATGATTTGAAGCGTTTGTATCCTTATAAACGTTTCAGGAAGGAGGCTTTATGAATAATTCTGGTCTGAATATGGAAATCGTCAAAGACCATAACCGGGCACTGATCATACAATTAATATGCACAAATAACGGAGTCACCCGTCAGGATCTGACCGAAGCTACCAACCTGACTCCCATGACTCTGACTAACATCACATCTGAACTTATTAAAAATAATTTAATATGTGAAATAGATGCCAAAAACACAGGCAAAGGGCGTACCCCAAAACTACTTTATCCTGCACCTAATTCACCTGTCGCAGCAGGTATTTTTATTTCCAAAACCTGTATGTATGGAATTATTACAGATTTGTCCTTAAATATTATCATTACTAAAAAAGTTCCTTTTGCCCGACAGGAAACTTCCGATACAATAACAACAAAGCTCCTCACGCTGGCCGATTATCTAACCAGTTATTCTGACCGCCCGCTTCTTGGACTTGGTGTTTCGACTGTAGGTGTTGTTGATACAATAAATGGACGAATCACCTATATCACTGATTTTTTTAATATACATGAATTGGAAATTAAATCTATATTAGAACGGCATGTAGATATTCCTGTTTTTGTAAAAAATGATATGCAATCCGCAGCACTCTGCGAAATGTATTTTGGCCTTGGCAAAGTGAAAGACCATTTTATTTATCTTGGCCTGACTATCGGTGTCGGTGCTTCTATTGTTGCCAACCAACAGTTACTAAACAACATGACCGGTTCCTGCGGCGAACTCGGACATATGACCATCAATTATAAGGACGGCGAACAATGCCAATGTGGAAGCCGCGGTTGTCTGGAGCTCACAGCCAGTGTTCCCAAAATCATCGAACATATCAATCAGGCGTGTAACACTGATTTTTCAGATTTTCGTGAAGCTCTTGCTTTTTGCGATAATAATGACACTGCCCGAGCTATCCTTATGGATGTTTCAGATCAGTTGGCTTATGCACTGAATAATCTTATCAATATTGTTGATATAAGCACTATCATTCTTGGTCACTCAGCAATCTATCTACCAGATTATGTTCTTGACTCTATAGAAAAACGTTTAAATCGAATCAGCCTTTTTCGCTATAACAGAACGATCAAGATCTTCAAATCACGTTTTGAAGATAATGGGCCTCTTCTCGGGTCAGCCTGCAATGTTTTAGATCAACTTTTTAGCGGAATGTTGAGTCAGTAACTTAAAGCAAGCTACACAAGAAAGTGCCACAGAGTCAATTTTAGCTCTGTGACACTTTTTGATATTTCTTAATTATAGTATCTAATATGCGTTTATTTCACCGAATATTTCTTATAAAGTTCTTTTACCGGTTTCTTTGACTGTCATAACGTCCGAAAAAGAAGTCTCCTGTTTTTCACTTGTTTTTATCAGAGAAGTATTGATTCCGTATCCCCGAAGTTTTTCTTTCAGGAACTGTCCCTTGTCATCATTTCCAACCAGTCCTATACTTTTTACTTCAATCGATGGATCCAGTTTTTTTATACTGACGGCTGTATTAGATACACACCCGCCAATCCCGTAAGAAATATCTGCCACATCCGCAAGCATTCCCTTTTCAGGATAGTGGCTGATCATTTTGATCACATCTGCTACCAGTGATCCTGCTACTGCTACTCCCGCCATAATAGTCCTCCTTTGATCTTTAATAGTTCTTTTGATGAATCATTATCCTTTAAACTTACTCACCGAAATATATCGGTGAGTTTAAAAGAAAAATTTACACAAAAAACTGTAATTCCCCCTTGAAAATACTGTTTACTACCAAAGCTGCCGCACCAACCAGCTGTGCCTGCTTGCCGAAATAAGCCTTCTTGACCGGAATATTCCATCCATCCTGTGTGATCTTACGGTCATTGATCAGTATCTCCAGTTTCTTTACATAATCCTCCGGCCAATCTATTCCATCATATCCAAGTACGATCATCTCCGGCTGGAGCATATTGATAATGCTTACCAGTCCTGCACTGATATCCTGAATCATTTCTTCCAGAATATCCTCAACTTCCGGTCTGTCATGAATCTTAAAGTAATCCGCATAAGACAGATTCAGCCCGGTTATTTTTTTCAGTTTTTCTCTGACCACATAACTGCTCGCATACATTTCCAGACAACCTCTGTTTCCGCAAGAACACTGCAATCCTTTACAGTTAATGCTGACATGACCAAGCTCTGTTTCAAATCCTCTGTGACTATGAAAAACCTCTCCTCCACATACAAAGCCGGAACCAATACCATTGGATACAGCAAGAAGAAGGAAATCCTGTTCCGCCTTGCCGATTCCAAACAGTTTTTCTGCCAGTGCTGCACAGTTGTTATCATGATCAAAATAAACCGGAAGATTATATTTCTTCTGGATTGCTTCTTTGATCGGGACATGCTTAACTCCATAAAATCGCGGTGGATTCAGAATAATTCCATTGCGGATATCTACCGGCCCGATAGAAGCAATGCCAATTCCCAGAATATTTTTCTCCTCTTCCATCATCCGGTCAACCAGTTCAAAAGCATTCTGAATCAGAATATCCCCTGTCAGCTCGCCAAATTCTATGGTCTCTGTGCGGAATATCTGCATGTCCAGGCTGCAGAGCACAGCCTGGATATTTGTTCGGAAAACAAGAATTCCTATGATCTTCGGGGCCTGATCAGCAACTTTGAGAATGATCGGATTCCTGCCGCAGACTTCTGTAAGCTCTTCCTCACATTCCTTTACAATTCCCTTCTCCATGAACTCTGCCACAATATTGGTCACTGTGGTTTTGGCAAGGCCAGTCCTCCTCGAAAGTTCAATTCTCGTATTACAGGTTCCCGTAGCGATCAACTGAAAGATCAGTCCTCTGTTGAACTGTTTGGATGTTATGCTGTTCTTGCCATTTCCTTTTTTCATGTTTACCTGCATGATCATTTTCCCCTTCAAATCATGATATGATGCCAGGGCAAGATCCCCGGCCATTAAATACAGGGAGTATTATTTTTCTTTGATCGTAATACTCCATGTATTGGTATATTCCTGTCCACTTTCAAGCGAAAGCAGATCTGCCTGTTTTTCCAGATCCTCGACTACATTTTTGCGTGAAGGAAGCGAACTCCACGGCTCAATACAGACATAATCTACTTCTACATGTGGCCAGTGCCAGATTCCAAGATAATCCATATCCGGAAATGCGACTGTGATCTTTTTGCTGCCTTTTGCACTTTCAAGTGTTACTTCCCTCGGCATTTCTTTCAACACGATCGCATCATCATCGAACAGATTATGCTCCAGATTCAGATAACGGCCTTCTTCCAATGCAAAAGCCTCATCCTCCTCCAGTACGAAACAGTCCTCCGAAAAAAGAATCCTGCGTGGTTTGGGATCTTCGCCAAAATCAATCCTGTAATCCTCAAATTTCAGATTCTTCTCAATCGGAATCTGGAATCCCGGATGTCCGCCGATACCGAAATACATCTTCTTATCATCGGTATTCTTTACCTGATATGTAATTGTGATTTTTTCTCCTTCAAGTTTCCATGTGATATCAAGTGTAAACTCAAAAGGATACTGTTTTCTTGTTTCCGGTGAGCTTACAAGGCGCAGCGTCAGGGAATCTGCTTTCTGCTCAACAAGCTCCATCTCATCATACGGAAGAAATCCGTGAATATCCATATGATAAACGGTATCCTGGTATTTATAGCTTTTTTCTGTCATTCGACCGATATAGGGAAATAGATTCGGCCCTCTGTCTGTCCATGTTGCAGCATCTCCCTGCCACAGGTATTCCTGTCCTTCTGCATCTTTGACAGACTGAAATTCTCCCCCCTTGGAAGAAACCACCAGTGTAAGTTTCTCATTGCTGATCGTATAGTTCATGTCTTCACCCTCCTTGTGTTTTCTCATTATAGCACGTCAAACTTTCAGTTTCTATCTTTTTATAACAATCACCCTTTTATAGTCTGTCTTTTTACCACATTTTATCTTTTTATTGCAATTCCATTCTCATTCTTTTATAATAAGAATTAGATTGTTTTACAGACAAATTGAAAAGAAACGAGGAATCCATATGAGCGAAAAAACTGTCGTTGTTGCTCTTGGTCACAAAGCCCTGGGCGCAACTCTTCCAGAACAGAAACAGGCTACCAAGGCCGCTGCAAAAGCCATTGCAGATCTTGTAGAGGATGGTGCACACGTTGTCATCTCCCACAGCAACGGACCTCAGGTCGGCATGATCCATACAGCTATGAACGAATTCGGTAAGGCACATCCTGATTATACCTTTGCGCCAATGTCTGTATGTTCTGCCATGAGTCAAGGATATATCGGATATGATCTTCAGAATGCAATCCGTGCAGAACTGATCTCCAGAGGAATCTACAAACCGGTCGCAACGATTCTCACCCAGGTTGTGATCGATCCTTATGATGAAGCTTTCGGGGAACCAGAGAAAATCATTGGACGTATTCTTACTTCTGAAGAGGCAGAAGCAGAGGAGGACAAGGGAAACTTTGTTACAGAAGTTGGAAATGGCGAATATCGCAGAATCCTTGCAGCCCCGAAGCCACAGAAGATCGTGGAACTTGAAACGATCCGTACTCTTGCAGATGCAGGACAGGTCGTAATCGCAGCCGGCGGCGGCGGAATCCCGGTCATGGAACAGGGAATCGATCTCCATGGTGCAAGCGCTATCATTGAAAAAGACTTTGCAAGTGAACTTCTCGCAGAGGAATTAAATGCAGATACTCTTCTGATCCTCACCAGCGTTGAGAAAGTCAGCCTGAATAAAGATACTGACAAAGAAACTTATCTGGACACTGTTTCTGTAGCTGATGCCCGCAAATACATCGATGAGAATCAGTTTACAGCAGGCTCCATGCTTCCAAAGATCGAAGCTGCGGTCGCATTTGCAGAAAAAGGCAATGGACATCGCACCATCATCACAGATATTGCTCATGCAAAAGATGGCTACAAAGAAAAGACCGGTACTATCATTAAATAATTGGAGCATTCTTAAATGGAAATAAAAAACAGAACTTTATCGAATTTTGCAGAACTGGTACGAACCGGAGAATGCAAGAAATTCAGAGGCCGTCTGAAGGTCGGTGTGGATCTCGGTACTGCCAATACGGTCCTTGCGGTTGTTGACAGCACAAACAGACCGATTGCAGGTGCCTCCGCACCTTCTCATGCAATTCGTGACGGTGTGATCGTAAACTATTATGAATCCGTTCAGCTTGTCACAAAGCTGAAAGCAGAGCTCGAGGAAAAACTTGGCACCGAGCTCCCCTATGCTGCTGCTGCCATCCCTCCGGGAGTTTCCGAAGGCAGTGTCAAAAGCATCGGCTATGTACTGGAAGGTGCCGGATTCGAAGTGATGAATATCGTAGATGAGCCGACTGCTGCCGCTGCTGTCCTCAAGATCACAGACGGTGCAGTTGTGGATGTCGGCGGCGGCACAACCGGCATCAGCATCCTCAAAGATGGCAAGGTCATCTACACCGATGATGAAGCAACCGGCGGAAGTCATATGACCATGACAGTTGCCGGGCATTATAAGATTCCTTACGAAGAAGCTGAAGTTCTCAAGACTACTCCTGAGAAAGAGGATGAAATCTTCCCAGTCGTCAAGGCTACCATAGAGAAAATGGCAACCATCACTGAGAAATTTCTCAATGGTTATCAGGTACCTGCAGTTTATGTTGTAGGTGGTTCCGCAAGCTTCAGGGAATTCACAAATGTATTCGAGAAAAAACTGAAATTACCGGTATATCGTCCGGTTCATCCACTTCTTGTAACTCCACTCGGAATCGCATATAATTGCGAATTGCCGCCAGTTACACCGAAGAAAAAATAATAATTCTGCAAAAAATTGCCGGTACACTATGATGTACCGGCTGTTTTATTATTTTTCTGATTTACATTGATTTACGTTCTGCAATCTCTGCCATCTTTGCTTCGTTTAGTCGTGTATCACCATGGACACGGCTGTAAGAAAGATATCCATTCATTCGGTCGATCTTGGTCAGGTTATGGGAACCGCATACCGGACACACATCCATCTCCAGTTCCTGGTGACCGCAGTCATCACAGTATGCCAGAGAAAGATTGACACCTTCATAATATCCCAGATTCATTGCTCTGCGGATCAGAGTACGGATGGCTTCTTTATTATAGCCAATCGGATAACGTACATACTGGATCTTACCACCATTACAGAGTTCCCAGAATCGTCCCTCCAGATCCTGTTTCTCAATCGGAGTTACATCCTCTGTTACATGGCAGTGGAAGCTGTTGCTGACATACGGTCTGTCAGAAACACCCTCAACAATTCCGTACATCTTACGGAACTGTTCTACCTGCAGACCGCAGAGACTCTCTGCCGGTGTACCGTAGATTGCATACAGATATCCATCTTCCTGCTTAAACTGGTTTACTTTATCATTGATGTATTTCAGAACTTCCAGAGCAAACTGTCCATCTTCACGGATTGACTTACCATTATAAAGCTCCTGCAGTTCATTCAGTGCTGTAATACCAAAAGAAGCTGTCATTGGCTTCAGAAGCTTGCCGATCTTTTCATTTGGTTTCAGATGACCGCCATAGAAACCGCCCTCGCAGTATGCCAGTGGGTTCGTGGAAGCACGCATCTGTCCCAGGTATTCATAAGTACGGATATGCAGATTACGGATCATCTGCAGATAGAAATCCAGCACCTCATAGAAATCTCTGCTCTCGGCTCTTGCTTTCGCCAGGATCATTGGAAGATGAAGGCTGACTGCACCGATATTGAAACGTCCGACAAATACCGGTGTATCTTTATCATCTGCCGGATACATACCGCCGCGTTCATACCACGGACTTAAGAATGCACGGCACCCCATTGGGCTGATAACTTTGCCATATTGTTTATACATGCTGGCGATATAACCCTTGCCTGTCAGAGACAGCCAGTCCGGATACATCGTCTTTGCTGAACAATCCACACCGGCTTCAAAAATATCTTCACATGATTTTCCAGGTCCATGAAGATTTTCATCATAAAGAAATACAATCTTCGGGAACAGTACCGGTTTCTTGTGCCCCTTCTTACCCTGTCCGCCTTTGTGTACCTCCAGAAGAGAAATATTACACATCTTCTCAAACTGTCCGGTTCCAAGTCCCAATGTAACTGTAACGAACGGATAATCTCCACGGGAAGAACCTACTGTATTAAGTTTGTACTCAATTCCCTGCCATCCCTGGTCAAAATCACGTCTTACTTTATCCAACGCATATTCGATTGCTTTTTCCTCTCTGCCGTTCCAGTTCTCATCCGCATATTTCAGAAATTCACTGATATATTTATCATAACTCTTCTGTGCATATGGTCCAAGGATCTTGTCAACTTCCGGTACGGTAAAACCGCCATACTGCTGTGCCGCAGTACTCAGGATAATATCTCCCATAACATCAAATGCAGTATCCAGTGTCTTCGGCTCATTGTACCAGACATTACCCATCTCAAATCCGCCTTTTAATACGGAGCCAACGTCAAACAGACAGCAGTTCATCGTATCCAGACGTGCTGACTGGTCATGAATATAGATATATCCATCTTTACATGCCTGCAGCTCGTTGCGGTTCATAAAAAACTTACGATACAGTTCCTTATTCAGTTCATTAAAGATCAGGCTTCGCTTCGTAGCAACCAGCGCACTGTCGGTATTTGCATTGCTCTTGTCCCCGATGTAACGGATTGCCTGGCTCTTTGTATATACGTCGTCCATCATGTGGATAAAATCAAGTTTATAATTACGATAATCACGATAGCTCTTGGCAACTGCCGGATTCACACGCTCCAGAGCTCCTTCAACGATATTATGCATCTCCTGGATCTCAATCTCATTTTTTCCAAGAGAATCTGCATGCTCCTGTGCAAAACGACAGATAAAATCTTTTTCTTCCGGTGAAAATTTATAAAGGATTCGTGCGGCAGATTTGTTTACTGCTTTCACGATCTTCTGCGGATCAAATTCTTCTCTTGTTCCGTCTTTCTTAATTACATAAATCATACCTTGTCTCTCCTGTTTACTGCATTTATGAGGTTTTGCCACTGTTCTTTCGTTCACAGTGACGGTTCCTTTACCCCCATTGCATTCTCCCCATATATTGTGTCGCATATGAGAGTATAGCACAATATCATGTGAAATAAAAGGGGGAATTTCATTTTTTATTGTCTGAAATCTTCCCCCAAAAATCGCTTATTAAACTAATATTTTAATCTTCCCACTCCATCAGATAAACACTGTCAAAGTCACTCTCTTCGGATTCTACCTGAATCGTGTCACCTTCTTCAAATGTCAGAAACAGTGTATCCTCACCATCTTTGAGTGTATATTGTTCGTTATCTGCTTTCTTTCTGGTAACAGTAAGTGTCACTTCGGCGCTGGAAGTAAAAACGCCATATTTTCCTGCTTCAAACTGGACGCCAGCCTGTGCCGGTCCATATCCTGCACCAATCGAATAATCCTTGTATCCCTGCTCATCATCCCAGCTGTAAAAATATGTACCCGGATCTGTGGTCTCAGCGGTATCTGTCTGTATCTCACTGCTATTCTCAACCTCAGACTGAATTGCTTCTTTTATGACACCACCCAGATCTTCAGCCAGTGGTGCAACTGCTGCAAGAATAATAATGATCACCCAAAGTATCCCAAGTTTTGAATGCTTCTTAGTTTTTGCAGGCCGGATTTTTTCTCTGCCAGAAGATGTATTCCGATTGCCAGCAGCCTTTCCGGCACTTCCTTTCCCCGGGGATCCGACTCCGGCGCTCTGTGTCTGCATGATCTTACGGGCCTTATCTGATGCATGTCGATAGTGATCACTCCGGCTCTCATTCAGATGATACAGGATTTCATCATTGCGGTATGGCATACCACACTCTTTACATCGTCCATTTACAACCGTTCCGTCACATAACGGACATTTCATAGACAACACCCCCTTAGTTCAAATCATTTCTCCGATTTCACTTCAAATTGCTGTATTCATTATTGTATCCTTTTTATTGCAATCTTACAAGGTAAAAAAATTGCAATACCGACTTTTTCTTGCTATAATAGTTACATTAAATCTAGGAGGATTATTATGGAACAAATCAAGATTCCTGACGGGTATCATTCAGATCTGAATCTGCATGATACACAGGTTGCAATTAAAACTGTCAAAGACTTTTTCCAGCAGACACTTTCCCAGAAGCTGAATCTTCTCCGTGTTTCTGCTCCTATCTTTGTATCTCCGTCCTCAGGTCTGAACGACAATCTTAACGGTGTAGAACGTCCGGTAAGCTTCGACATCAAAGGCCAGGACGAAAATGCTGAGATCGTACATTCCCTTGCCAAATGGAAACGCTATGCGCTGAAAAAATACGGCTTTGCTCACGGCGAGGGCCTTTATACAGATATGGTCGCGATCCGTCGTGATGAAGACCTGGACAACATCCATTCTGTATATGTTGATCAGTGGGACTGGGAAAAGATCATTTCCAAAGAAGAACGTACCATGGAAACTCTGATCAACACAGTCCGCTCTATCTACAGTGTACTCCGCAAAACAGAGAAATACATGGCTGTACAGTATGATTATATTGAAGAGATTCTGCCAAAAGAAATTGCCTTCGTTTCCACCCAGGAACTGGTAGACATGTATCCGGATCTGACCCCAAAGGAAAGAGAATACAAGATCGTCAAAGAAAAAGGCGCTGTATTCCTTATGCAGGTTGGTAAGACTTTGTCCAACGGAGAACGTCATGACGGACGTGCACCGGACTACGATGACTGGGAACTGAACGGAGATATCCTTGTATATTATCCTGTTCTTGACATTGCTCTGGAGCTTTCATCCATGGGTATCCGTGTTGACGAAGAAGCACTTGACCATCAGCTGACAGAAGCCGGATGCGATGACCGCAGAGAGCTTCCTTTCCAGAAAGCAATTCTGAATAAAGAACTTCCATACACTATTGGCGGTGGAATCGGTCAGTCCCGTATCTGTATGTTCTTCCTTCGCAAAGCTCATATCGGAGAAGTCCACGTATCCCTGTGGCCGGAATCCATCACCAAAGCAGCTGAAGAAGCCGGAGTAAATTTATTATAAAAGAAGTGAGCAGTAACGTAAATCTGCTGTAAAAGTTACTACTAAGCATTTCTTCTATAGTATGATTTCACCAAATTTTAATAATTGAATTATTGACAGACAGGTACCTTCATACTATCATATCAATAGCAACTGACATAAATTGTTTCAGTAAATATACATCAGCTGTTCACAGCTGCAACATATATGAAAGACCGAGGTACTTACCGTGAATATTTTATTTTTCCTGACACCCAAAAGTGATGTAGCCTATATATTTGAGGACGAGACACTTCGCCAGACTGTTGAGAAGATGGAGCACCGCAAATTCTCCTGTATTCCTCTCCTAAGTATGGATGGCCGTTATACCGGCACGATTTCCGAGGGGGATATTCTATGGGGCATCAGGCGACTGAATATCAACAGCACTGACCTGAAGGAAATGGAAAATGTCTCTATAATGGCTATCCCGCGACGCGCCACTTATAAACCGGTACACGCAGATGCTGATATGGAAGACCTTCTGGATCGTGCGATCAATCAGAATTACGTCCCGGTAGTTGATGATCAGGGATATTTCATCGGAATCATCACACGTAAAGAAATCATCAAATACTGTTACAAAGAAATGAAAGAATTAAGCATTCTTCGTAAAAAAGAAGAAGCCGACTCCTGAATGGAGCGGCTTCTTTTTTAATCTTTAGTCCGGAATGACCGGTACGGCATCTGCCGGGATCGGGCAGACAAAACCATCTTTTGTTCTCTTTTCAAACTCTGCTCTTGCCTCATCTAAAAGAGATGTATCTTCAATCAGGTCGATTGCGGCGGCGGCAATAACCTTTCCTGCATGAATTGCTGCTTTATGTCCGATCTCTGTGCGGTCACAGGAAACATTCTGCCAACTGTGTCCCGGGCATCCATTCGGCCATGCTGCTACATGGATCTGGGCTGTCGGTGTCAGCCAGCTTACATCTCCAACATCAGTAGAGCCAGCCTTAAAGGCATCCTTCTGATACAACGGTGTAAGGAATCCATTCATTGCATGTCCGTATTCCTTCTGCATCTTCTCCACCTGTTCTTTTGCATTCTCATCATTTTCTGCTGCAACTCCAGGTACACCGCTGGAATCATAAGTCTCAGCCAGTGCATCCGCATATGCATTTTCTTCTTCTGTATATTTCGGCACACCAAGTTCTTCAAAATTCTTGTAGAGAACTCTCTCCAGTGCAAAGTTGCTTACGGTATCTGCAAGACCGTCTATGAATTTCTTTTCATAAGTAGTCTCTGTCATCAGAGCAGCACCCTCTGCGATCTTATCCACACGCTTCTGAAGCTCCACTGCCTCTGCCACATGGTTGGAACGGACCATATAAAGAACGCTTGCACGAGGCTGTACCACGTTCGGGCTGCATCCGCCGGCATCTGTGATCGCATAATGGATACGTGCTTTATCACTCATGTGCTCACGAAGGAACTGCACTCCGATATTCATAAGCTCAACTGCATCAAGAGCACTGCGTCCCTTCTCAGGTGCACCGGCGGCATGTGAAGCGATGCCGGTAAATTTATACTGTGTCTGGATACAGGAATTTGAAGAGCCTGTAGCCACCTCATTTACATCTTCCGGATGCCAGGTAAGTGCTGCATCCAGTTTTTTCCAAAGACCATCACGAGCCATAAATGCTTTTGCAGCACCACCTTCTTCTCCCGGGCATCCGTAAAGGATCACTGTACCAGAAACATCATTCTGTTCCAGATATGCCTTGATTCCAAGAGCAGCTGCAAACGCACCTGCACCAAGAAGATTATGCCCGCATCCATGACCATTTCCACCAGCGTTTTTTTCTTTACGCTCGATAAGGCCACCTTCCTGAGAAAGTCCTGAGAGAGCATCGTACTCTGCAAGAATACCTATATATGGTCGTCCGTGTCCATATGATGCTGCAAACGCAGTCTCAATATTGCAGGTTCCGCGTTCCACATCAAATCCCTCTTTTTCGAGAGCTTCGCAGTAAGCAGCGGCAGATTTGAACTCCTGAAGAGAGAGCTCTGCGAATTCCCAGACTTTATCTGCAATGTCTACGATCAGAGACTTTTTTTCTTCAATTGTCTGCAGTGCAGACTGTTTTTGTGTTGTCATCGTATCGTACCTTCTTTCTATAAAATTAAAAAAAGACAAAGGCAACCAGAGTATTCCGGTCACCTTCATTATTATAATACCTTAGATAAAAATTCCTGCAGACGCGGGTTCGTCGGATTATCAAAGATTTCTGTCGGAGTGCCATCTACAAGAAGCTTTCCGTCTGCCATGAAAAGAACACGGTTTCCAACTTCACGCGCAAATCCCATCTCGTGCGTTACTACAACCATGGTCATACCTTCCTTGGCAAGCTCTTTCATAACATCCAGAACCTCACCTACCATCTCCGGATCAAGCGCAGATGTCGGCTCGTCAAAAAGCATAACCTCCGGCTCCATTGCAAGTGCTCTTACGATTGCAACACGCTGTTTCTGTCCACCGGAGAGCTGGATCGGATATGCATTTGCACGATCCGCAAGCCCGACACGTTCCAGAAGCTCGAGTGCTTTTTTCTCTGCCTCTTCTTTGGAAACGCCTTTGACTTTCATCGGTGCCAGAGTCATATTGTCCAGAATGGTCATATGCGGAAACAGGTTAAAATGCTGGAAAACCATTCCCATTTTCTGACGAAGTCCATCGATATCAAGTTTTACTGTCTTGCCGGAAGCATCTTTGTATTTCTTCTTGGTGATGTCCACACCGTTAAAAATTATCTCACCGTCTGTCGGCTCTTCCAGAAGATTCAGACTGCGAAGAAATGTGGATTTACCGGAACCGGATGGTCCGATGACTACCATTACGTCGCCTTTGTTGATATCTGCTGTCACACCGTCCAGTGCTTTAATCGCGCCTCTATGATAATGTTTCTTGAGGTTTTTTACCTGAATCAGACTATCGCTTGTCGCCATGGCTCATTCTCCTTTCGAAATATGCAATCAGTTTGGAGGTTGGGAAGCACAGGCAGAAGTAAATAGCTGTAGCTACCAGCAACGGCTCGATGATAATGAATGTCGCACCTTTGACTGCGTTTACGGCAGACATGATATCCTGTACACCGATGGTGTATGTGATCGCGGATTCCTTGATGATAACAACGAATTCATTCGCGATCGCCGGCAGAATGTTCTTGAGTGCCTGAGGAAGAATAATGTAACGCAGGTTCATAGTCTGAGAAAGTCCAAGGGAACGTGCTGCTTCTGTCTGTCCCTGGTCAATAGACTGAATACCAGCTCGCATGATCTCGCAGAGATATGCGCCTGAGTTCATACCAAGTGCAACAACACCCGGGAAGAAACGATTGAATTTGATAAATCCAAACAGCTGGAATGATGGAAGATCGATCATTCCGAACACACCATAGTAGATGATAAAAATCTGTACCAGTACCGGAGTGGAACGAAGAATCTCTACATAAGCAGTTGCGATAAAAGAAAGGGGATTAAATTTGGACAGCCACACCAGCGGTCCTCCCTCTCTCAGATGTCCATTACGGTCTACTGCCAGAGCACGGAACGGACGGATGTTTGACATACGCATCAGTGCGAGGATCAGAGCAAGAACAAAACCAATCGCTACTGTAAACAGTGACAACAATACAGTTACGAGAAGGCCCTGTCGAAACAGCTGTGCATATGGGGCAATTTTGCCAAAATTAGATAATTTAATAAAACTGTCCATATAAACTCCTTTCATTGTATAGTTAATTTTCATATATCATTGCTGAATACTGAACTTAATTACTTAAGTTTAAACAGCAACAATTCCTCCCCATATATATCTGGGGAGGAATCTATGATTTTTGTTTGTGTTGCCTGAAATATCTTATAAAATATTTTTATAAGAAATCTTTCTTAAATATTATTCAGCGTCATCTGCTGCATCAGCTTCCGGAACTGCACCGTTCTCGTCCAGTGTTCCTTCATATTTGTTACCAGCAGCAAGTTCATTTGCATCTGCGATATATTTCTCCATAGAACCATCTTCAAGAGCATCTGCAATTGCTGCATTTACAGCTTTGAGAAGTGCATCGTTTCCTTTGCAAACACCGATTGCAGATCCTTCAGCATCGTATGGTACATCAAAGAGGATTTCAAGATCCGGATAGTTTTTCTGATAGCTCTTTGCTACGTCTGTCTCAATGAATGCGCCATCCATTTTACCTGTCAGAAGCTCTGTGATAATGTCTGTAACCTTTGGAAGTGATACGATATCTGCATCCGGTGTATTCTCGTTTGCAAGATCAAGCTGGATAGAACCTGTCTGTGCTCCAATAGAGTAATCTTTGTTGTTTGCATCTTCAAGAGATTTGAACTCGTCTGCTTTGTCTTTTACTGATACAAATGACTGTCCGCCTTTGTAATAAAGATCAGAGAATTCCATTGCATCTGCACGAGCCGGGTCTGGTGAAAGACCAGCCATGCCAAGATCTACGTTCTTCTGTGACAGCTCGCTTAATACACCATCAAAGTCCATCGGAACTACTTCCAGTTCCAGTCCCATCTTGTCTGCGATGTATTTAGCCAGATCCATATCAAATCCTGCAAGTGTCGGGTTGCCATCTTCATCGATTGAATAAAATTCATATGGTGCAAAGTCCGGGCTTGTTGCTACTGTAAGTTTACCATCTGTAACAGTTTCTACCTTATCATCAGCCATCGCCGGAACTGCCATGGATACTGCCATAACTGCACCAATCATAAGTGCTGTAATTTTCTTTAAGTTCATTTTGTTCTCCTCCTCGTTTTATCCAGGAATATTTATGCATAAAATTGCATAATTCCTATTCATTTTTCTTATTGTATCATACTATCCCAAAATTACAAGCAATACTTTCTTTTATAAGTATACAAAATTTTTGACACATTCACAATTTACCTTGTTAGAATGCATAATTTTTTATTTTTAAAGGCTTTTTTATCTTCTAATAGTCCACTTCTTATAGCTCTGTTAACACAAAACCCATGGTGTCTGCTTGAATATCCTAATGATATCTCATATAATAGAATCAATCCACTTTTACAATTTATAGCAATAAATTTTTCGTTTTTTGCTGTCTGTCCAGCAGACATCATGAAGGAGGTAATTTTATGGGAATGAATCAGACACCCGCTTCTGAACGGGTACATATCAGTTTTTTCGGAAAAAGGAATGCCGGTAAATCCAGTGTTATCAATGCTGTAACCGGACAGGATCTCGCAATTGTTTCTTCCGTTATGGGAACAACCACCGATCCCGTCTACAAGACCATGGAATTGCTTCCACTTGGCCCGGTCATGGTCATTGATACTCCCGGTATTGATGATGAAGGTGAACTTGGTGCGCTCCGCGTCCGCAAAAGTTATCAGGTTCTGAACAAAACAGATATCGCAATTCTTGTTATCGACAGTACGGCTGGAAAAGGCGAAGAAGAACTTGAACTGATTCACCGTTTTCATAAAAAAGGCATCCCTTATCTGATCATATATAATAAGATTGATCTGCTTTCTACCGAAAAGATCAAGGATCTTGCCATGTCCGTCCGTACCGGAGAAGTTCTGGTCAGTGCTTCCGACGGCATGAACATCCAGGAACTGAAAGAAAAAATTGCCTCTCTGAAACCGGAAGACACGCACAAATACCCACTGATCCAGGATCTGATCGACCCCCTCGACCTGGTCATTCTCGTTGTCCCAATCGATAAAGCTGCCCCAAAAGGCCGTCTGATTCTGCCACAGCAGCAGACAATCCGCGATATTCTGGAACGTGGTGCTCTCTCTCTTGTTGTACGAGATACAGAATTAAAAAGTACCCTGGATCATTTTCTTGCACAAGGTGTCTGTCCGAAACTTGTCGTTACAGACAGTCAGGCATTTGCACGTGTTTCAAAAGCTGTGCCGGAAAACATCACCCTGACTTCTTTTTCGATTCTTTTTTCAAGATATAAAGGAGAACTGGAAATTCAGCTGAAAGGTATTGCTGCTCTTTCTTCTATTGAAGATGGTGACCGCATCCTGATTGCAGAAGGATGTACACACCATCGCCAGTGCGGAGATATTGGAACATGCAAGATGCCTGAATGGATTCGAAATTATACCGGAAAGAAGCCTGTTTTTGAATTCACTTCCGGAACAGAGTTTCCGGATGATGTCTCTTCCTATAAAATGGTGGTTCACTGTGGTGGCTGTATGTTAAACGAACGTGAAATGAAGTACCGTATCGCCTGCTGCCAGGATCAGGGTGTACCGATTACCAATTACGGAATCCTGATCGCACAGGTGACAGGTATTCTGAAACGAAGCCTCGGGCCTTTCCCGGAGATGCAGAAATTGATCTGAGACTGCCTTCATAACCAATTTAATTTCTTAATTTTAACGTTTCTGTGCTATACAGTCTCTGCATATTTATGTTATATTTGTAATTGAATTGTAATTTTTTACTCTGGTTTCACAAAACTATAACATTTTTTCGTTATACTAAAACCTCGAAATATAGAATCTGTTTTGGAATTTTCCAAATACGATTAAAAAGGGAAGTACTTTTATCAGGGAGAATATTTATTTGAATGAGGAGGATTTATTTTTATGAAATTTACCAAAATGCATGGAATCGGAAACGATTATGTATATGTAAACTGCTTTGAAGAAACTGTAAGTAATCCGTCTGCTGTCGCAAAATTTGTCAGCGACCGTCACTTCGGAATCGGATCTGACGGACTGATTCTGATCAAGCCATCCGATGTGGCAGACTGTGAAATGGATATGTATAACCTGGACGGCTCTCAGGGTGCCATGTGCGGAAACGGAATTCGCTGTGTGGCAAAATATGCCTACGATTACGGCATTGTAAATAAAACGAATATTTCTGTTGCTACTAAGAGCGGTATTAAATATCTGGACCTGACTCTGGGTGATGATGGAAAAGTTGCTCTTGTTAAGGTTAACATGGGCGCACCAATTCTGACTTCCAGACAGATTCCGGTGGTTTCCACAAAAGAGCAGGTAATCGATGAGCCACTGAATGTTGATGGAACTACTTACCACATCACTGCTGTTTCTATGGGAAATCCACATGCGATCGTATATATGGATGATCTGAAAGATCTGGATATCGAAAAGATCGGACCAAAATTCGAAAATCACATCGCTTTCCCGGACCGTATCAATACGGAATTTGTCAAAGTAATCGACCGCCACACCCTGCAGATGCGCGTATGGGAACGTGGTTCCGGCGAGACACTTGCCTGCGGTACCGGTGCATGTGCAGTTGCTGTTGCTTCTACCCTGAACGGTCTGGTAGATGAAGACAAACCTGTTACTGTCAAACTGCTCGGTGGTGATCTGCAGATTCTCTGGAATCGTCAGGAAAATCTCGTTTACATGACCGGCCCTGCTACAACCGTATTTGATGGGGAAATCTTTTTATAAAAAAAGCAAGGGGACTTCGTAAGCCAGTCCCCTTGTTTTTTTATAAAACCATAACTTCTCTTGTCAAGAGAAATATTTCTCTTTAATGATCTCTACAGGCATTTCCTCACCTGTCCATAGTTTGAAGGAAGCAGCTCCCTGGTACAGCAGCATGTACATTCCATTACCAGTCTTGCATCCTGCTTCTTTTGCTTCACGAAGAAGTCTTGTCTCCTGCGGATTATAGATTACATCAAATACAAACAGATCTTTATGGAACATACTTGTATCTGTAATGATCGTTCTGTCTACATTCGGTGCCATACCTACTGAAGTACCATTTACAAGAATCGCACTATCAGCGATGGATGCACGCAGAACCTCCGGATCGGAAAAATCATGCAGTGTTACTTTGCACTCTGTGCGCTCATTCAGTTTTGCAACGATCTCTTCTGCTCTTGCGAAGAAGTTATCTCTTACGTTGAATACATTGATCTCAGCAACTCCATCCAGTGCGGCCTGTACCAGAATCGCAGTTGCAGCTCCACCAGCACCGAGAAGAGTCATCTTCTTTCCGATAATATCAACGCCGTCTTCTTTGACAGCTCTCATAAATCCGACACCGTCTGTTGTGTATGCAGTCAGAACCCCATTGTCATTAACGATAGTATTACATGCTCCTGAAATCTCAGATGCAGGGGATACTTTATCTGCAAGCTTACACATAATATTCTTGCCTGGCATGGTGATATTCCATCCTCTTGCTCCCATCGTACGAAGTCCCTGTACTGCCTCCGGCATTTTATCTTCCGGTACATCAAATGCAAGGTATGTATAATCCAGTCCAAGCTGATCGCATGCTTCATTATGCATTTCCGGAGAAACACTGTGTGCGACCGGGCTTCCAAGTAAACATAATAATCCGGTGTGTCCTGTGATATGTTTCGACATAATCCATTTTCCTTTCCGCGTATCAAAATTTGACGATTTCACTCTCGCCTGAATATAAAAAATATTATACACGATTTAAAGTGATAAAGCAAAGATTATTTTCTGTTTATTTCCTCTATGTTCCAATTTGTTCTAACCTATGCTATACTAAAATAGCTGTCGAACCTCCAGCAGAAAGGAGGTGCACGTTTCATGGAAGAAATACTCGTCACACTTCTTGTCTCCGTGATAGCAAACGTAGTTAGCTACTACATATGCAAATGGCTGAGCGGTAGACGATAGGCAGCAACAGCCTAAACGGAATAGCTCACCTTAACGAGCAAGAAAGCCCTCAGAGTTGCAGCTCTGGGGGCTTTCGTTTTTTGCTTCATGGAATCTCGTCACATTCCTTAGCTGTTATTATCATATGCTATTGCTGATAAAAAGTCAACTCCTAACTATCGCAAAACCTCCTGTCATTTTTGACATTTGTCTTAAATCACCTTACAGTAAACTCTTCAACACTTGCAGCACACCGTCTTCCAGATAAGACGGACAGACTGCTTTGGCTGCTGCCTGTACTTCCTCTCTGGCATTTGCAACTGCATAACTGTATCCGGCATTTTTTAACATTTCAATATCGTTGATATTGTCGCCAAAAGTACAGGTTTCTTCTGGTGCAATTCCCAGATACTCCTGTAAAAAGGCAACCGCTGACTTCTTATCTGCGCCATGTGGTGTACAGTCCATCCATTCCTTTCCTGCACATGCCATATTTACTTTATCTTTCCAGTATGGCGTAAATACAGGCGCACATTTTTCTTCACAATGATCTGTATTGTAGATAGCAATCTTCATAATCTGTTCATTTTCAAAGGAAGGTTCCAATAAATCAGGCACTTCTCTTATATCATATCCGTAAGAGTCATGTAACCAGCGAAACATTGGTGTTTTCGCATTCTCCGCATAACTGACATCCGGGCTGGAAATAAAATAATCACATCCCGGCATTTCTTTCTTTGCCATTTTCGCCATATTTTTCCAGATTTCAGCAGACAGTGTATGAACTTTTAATATTTTCTCCGATGTACGGATCAGAGTACCGCCATCCGAAATAAAAAAGATCCGGTCTTTTACCGGCGCAAATAACTGTCTTTCACTGCAGTACTGTCTGCCGGAACATGCCACAAAGTGTATCCCCTTTTCCGTGAGCTTCTTTATCACATCCATATATTCCGGATTGATATCCAAAGTCCCATCTTTTACAAGTGTTCCATCTATATCTGTCACAATAAGTTTTATCATAAGAATTCTCCTCATATCCTATACATTTATTCTTTCATGGCTATCATCACATTTTTCAGGACGAATTTCAATACCTTACGTAAATTTGTATAGGAAAATCCCCCGAAGAATATGTATCATTCTTCGGGGGAGCGGTGGGAGCAGGATCAGATTCCAAGTTTTTCTTTCATGTAATCTACCGGAGTATCTTTTCCAGTGTAAAGTTTTATTGCAATCAGAGCCTGGAACAGCATCATGCTCATACCATTGTAAACTCTTTCACATCCTGCTTCTTTGGCCTGTTTCATCATAACTGTTTCGCGTGGTGCATAAACTGTATCTGTTACGATCAGGTCTTTCTTGAAGAAAGAAGGATCCGGGATATTGGAAAGGTCTTCGAGTGGATGCATTCCTACACCTGTTGCATCACAGAACAGATCTGCTGCATGCATTTTTTCTTTGAGGAGATCATGATCTGCAAGATCGTTCATTGTAGCTTTGCAGTTTGTGTTCTTGTTGATCAGGTCAACGATTTCTTCTCCACGGCTATAGAATTTATCTTTGATGTTGAAGATTTCAATCTCAGCGATTCCATCAAGAGCTCCGCGTACTGCGATTGCTGTTGCAGCTCCACCGGTTCCGATCAGGACCATCTTCATTCCTTTAAAATCAATGCCTTCTTCTTTGAGTCCCTGCCAGTATCCCATACCGTCAGTGTTGTAGCCTTTGAGTTTTCCTGTAACCTGTCCGTTTTCATCACGCATGTTTACAACTGTGTTGATGGCACCGCATAATTTGGCAGCTTCATCAACTTCGTCCAGATATTTGTGAACAACTGTTTTGTTCGGCATGGAGATGTTGGAACCAAGCATTTTAAGCGCACGGATACTCTGAACAGCATCTTTCAGGGAATCATTATCTACTTCAAATGCAAGCTGAATAACATCATCGCCGTTTTTGTCATATGCGAGGTTGTGAGTTGTCGGTGACTGTGTGTGACGGATTGGATAAGCCATTAATCCTACTAATTCTGTATGTCCTGTAATGTTTGGCATGATTTTTTCCTCTTTTCTTTTTGAATTAAATCCGCAGATTCGCTATGCAAATCGCTACTTTCTCATGTTTGAGCGGCTTTCAAATTCAAATGCTTCCCCCATGCAAGCATGGTTCAGCATTTGTACTTTTAAAGCCTTGGTTATTCAAGTGGCTCTAAGTGCAGATAACCCTGAGATTCAAGTACGTTCAGGATTGCACGACCTTCCATGGTACCTTCCATAATACGGCGGGCACGTACAGAATCACCAATTGTATATACATAAGTTTCTGTATCTTTAAATGCCTCTTCAAGTCCCGGAAGTACCGGATTGTTAGAACGCATTCCAAGGCAGTTGAAGCCAAGATCGAATTCCATATCCTTGATCTGACCATCCGGAAGTTTTACTGTGAATGCATTTTCTTTTACTTCCTGAAGTGCTGTGTTTACATATTCCTTAACACCATACTTATCGTGTGTCTCACGCATGGAACATTTGGTGATCGGATCTGCAAGCATACCGATCTGAGGAAGCATATCGATGATCGTACACTCTGCTCCGCGAGGTGCAAAATATTCAATCACGTCAAGTCCGACAGATCCACCGCCGACTACAACGACTTTTTTACCCTGACAGGCTTCATCCGGGTATTTTCCTGCATTCAGGTTGTTGATCATATCAAAGATCGTAGCCACATTTCCGGCTTCGATGTTTTCTTTAAGGCCTTTGATCGGAGGTACAAGCGGTACGGAACCAGTTGCATTTACAACGATGTCCGGTTTGAATTGTTTTACTTTCTCAACAGTTGCTTCTGTATTCAGGAAAACATAAAGATTTTTCAGTCTGGCTGCACGAGCTTCCAGATATTTCGGGAAATCTTTCATACGAGTCTTGCTCGGAAGATCCGAAATAAATGTGGAGAGACCTCCAAGGTGATCTTTCTTTTCCAGTACAAATACATTACAGCCAACTTCAGCTGCTGTACATGCAGCTTCCAGACCTGCAGTACCACCTCCTACAACTACGACGTTGCAGTTTTTGTTGACTTTGAGTGCTTTATAAATATCGCCTTCCGGTACAGCCGGGTTGACGGTACAACGGATCGGACGGTTTACGCCGATACGGTTTCCTGCACATCCAACATTACATGAAATACATTTACGAAGAATATCTTCTTCTCCGTTCTCGACTTTCTTAACCCAGTTTGGCTCTGCGATCAGACCACGTCCCATTCCGACGATGTCCACATCCCCACTTTCGAGAACTTTCTCAACGATCTTCGGATCACGATAGTTACCGGCATTGATGACCGGTTTCTTAAATTTGTCTTTTACGGCTCTTGCCATATAGGATCTCCAGCCATCCGGAAGGAAGTTGGAGTCGATCTGGTACTGAAGAGATGGATTCAGGCCACAGGAAACATCATACATATCTACGAACTCATCCAGATATTCCAGATATTCCAGTGTATCTTCCAGAGTGTTTCCATCCGGTACTCTTTCTTCAGCAGAGATACGAACGATGATCGGGAACCATGGTCCTACATTTTTACGAACCTCTTCGAGTACCATACGTGGGAAACGAAGACGGTTTTCTACAGAGCCACCGAATTCGTCTGTTCTTTTATTATAATAAGGTGAGATAAACTGACTCATAAGATAAGAATGTCCACAGTGGATCTCAATGGCATCAAATCCAATCGCCTGTACACGTTTTGCAGCTTCACCATATTTTTTGACTGTGGTAAGAATCTCTTCTTTTGTCATAGGACGTGGTACTTCCCCACCTGCCTTGGTAGGAATATCGGAAGAAGAAACAGTCTCCATTCCGGTTCTGGCTGAAGAAGCAGATGCACCTGCATGGTTGATCTGGATTGCAACAGTAGCACCGTTCTTGTGAAGATTTTCTACCAGCTGATAATAACGTGGCATAAAGCTGTCATGGTCGATACGGATCTGACTTGTTCCATTGGAACCTACCGGATATTCAATATTGGCATTCTCCAAGATAATAAGACCTACACCGCCTTTGGCACGCAGTGAATAGTAATTCATATGACGGTTGCTCATCTCACCACTGGTTTCACCATAGTTGGTTCCCATTGGAGTCATGGCGATACGGTTCTTAATTGTAGTTCTTTTTACTGTGATAGGTTCAAAAATTTTAGGGTATTGACTCTTCATGAAAATTCTCCTTACGTAATCTGTTATTTATAATTACTTGAGAGGCATTTCTCTGTTTGTGACTTTTTTATCATAACCCTTTGTATCAAAAATTAACAATATCTTTCAGGTAAAGTTTTAATGCATTTTCGGTATCATTTTCAGGCTCTGCCTGTTCCTTCATATATTGAATAAATCTTTCCACAGCAGGAAGGCGGTATCTGTCTTTCATCCAGAACATAAAAATCTGTCTGTAAACCTGCAGATTTTCCAGTTTGTGAATATTAATCCCCTCTGCTCTGGCAAGTATATCTGTCCTGGGCATAAGCGCAATCCCAAAGTTTTCTCTTACAAGTGCAACAATAGAATATTCATCAGGACATTCTACGATCGTATTCGGCTCTACCTGATATTTCTTATATAAATGTTTTGCATAAGTTCCCATCCAGGACTCACGGTCATAACCGATCACCGGATAATTTCCCATTTCGGTAATCGACACAATCTTATCTTTACCCAGAGGATGTCCTTCCGGTGTGATGATCACCAGTTCCTGATTTATTAATGGAAAAAACTCCATGTCATCTTTCTGAAAAAATCCGCCAAATCCCACATCAAGCTCACCGGATCTTACTTTCTTTTCTATTGCAGGGGTATGATTCTGCCAGAAATTAAAAACTACATTTTTGTTTTTTTCCATATCCAGAAACTTTCGGACTTTATGAGGAATATAATGCCCTGCCAGTGGAAAAATATAACCGATATCGATTTTTCCACCATCCGAAGAAAGCTCCTGCATTTTATCCACTGCCACACTGCAGTCAGCCACGATCCTGTCTGCATGTTCCAGAAAAAGTTTGCCTGCTTTTGTAAGCTCCACCCCTCTGCCTTTTTTTTCAAAAAGAGTGACTCCCAGCTCATTCTCCAGAGCTGCCATGGATCTGCTCAGGGATGGCTGGGATATATACAGTTCTTCTGCTGCCTGATGATAATTTTCCAGTCTTGCTACTTTCTGAAAGTACAGAATCTGATTTAGTGTCATAGTAAAAACCCCTTTTATCAAACCAATAGTTTTCTTACATATTTTATATATTGTAACATATCAATACATTCAATGCATTGTTTTTTTACTCTAAAAGCATTAGACGCTATCTGTATCTCCTGTTACAATACAATCAAATGTTATTTTTTTAACAGAACACTGAAACCGGCCTTTCTGTGTTTGTGACAAAACCCCAAAAGCCTCAGTCACTGACAATCCCAACAGTAACTCAAAAACGTTTCAGAAAAAGAAGGTGAAAATAATGAACAAAAAGTATCTGCCAAGTGCACTGATCCTGTACTTGAACTATTTTATCCATGGAGTAGGATGTTCTATCCTTGGCCAGGCAGTCATCAAAGAAGCACTCGCTGCTTCCTGGGGTGTAGAAGCCATGGCAATCACAGCAATTTCTGCAGCCCTTGGTCTTGGACGACTGATCGCCCTGCCTTTTGCGGGACCTCTTTCTGACAAATTAGGACGTCGTATTTCCACAGCGATCGGAAGTGCATCTTATGCCATTTATCTCATCGGTCTTGCACTTGCTTTTAATGCCGGAACAAACGGTGGTTACATGATCGCCTATGTATGCGCCATCTTAGGTGGTATCGCAAACTCTTTCCTGGATACTGGTATTTATCCTGCTGTTACAGAAATCATTTACAAAGCTCCAGGCGTTGCAACTATGGGAATCAAGTTCTTTATCGCTATTGCACAGATGCTTCTTCCATTTGTACTTGGCATGACTGTAACAACAACAGCTTCCGGACTTACTTCCTATAACCCATTATTCTTTGGATGTGGTATAATCTATATTGTACTTTTTGTACTGGTATTTCTGTTCCCGCTTCCTGATGCAGATCAGAAAGCAGCCGGCGAAAAAGAAGGACTGATCGCCAGCCTGAAACATACTCATTTTTCTTTTGAATCCATCGCTATGATCCTGATCGGATTCACCTGTACAGGTACTTTCCAGCTGTGGCTGAACTGTGCACAGAACTTTGCAAAAGAAAATGCCGGATGGGCGGATCCATCCATCATGCAGACTTATTATTCTGCCGGAACACTGATCGCACTTGTTGTAACTGCTCTTCTCACAAGAAAGATCAAAGATGTACGTTTTATCGTAATTTATCCGGTTATCTGTCTGGTAACTCTGGTAGCCGTACTTATGGGACAGAATCAGACCATGATGATCGCCTGTGCTTTCATCATCGGATGGGCCGGTGCAGGCGGACTTCTCCAGATTGCTACATCTGTATGCAATATGCTCTTCCCCAAGATCAAAGGAACTGTTACTGCCCTGGTCATGATCGCATCATCCTTATGTAACTACACCATCCTTACTGCTGCTTCCAAAATGCAGCCATCTCAGGTTATGATCATGAACATCGTGCTGACCGCAGTTGGTGTTGTACTTGGACTTTTCGTAAATGTCCGTTACAAAAAAATGGTAGAGCTCGCTGCTGCTGAGAACTAAGAATCAAGGAAAGGAAAATAAAATGAATACAATCAAAGTCAGAGACATTGAAATCGGTGCAGGCGCACCTAAGATCATCGTTCCTATTGTTGGTGTCACAAAGAAAGACATCATTGAAGAAGCCAGAACTTTCGATTCCATTCCTGTTGATATGGTAGAATGGCGTGTTGACTGGTTCGAGGGAGTATTTGATTTTGCTCAAGTAGAAGATACCCTGAAAGATCTTCGTGAAGCACTTGGCAACACTCCTATTCTTATGACTTTCCGTACTTCCAAAGAAGGCGGCGAGAAAGCCATTGAGCCGGAAGCATACGCTGAACTGAACCTGAAAGCAGCAGCTACAGGATATATTGATTTTATCGACGTAGAGATCTTTACAGGAGACGACATCGTAAGAAAGATCATCGACGGTGCTCATGAAGTAGGTGTGAAAGTAATCGCTTCCAATCACGATTTCTTCAAAACTCCTGCAAAATCAGATATTATCTACCGTCTCCGCAAAATGCAGGATATGGGTGCTGATATTCCAAAGATCGCTGTTATGCCTCAGAACACCAAAGATGTCCTTACTCTTCTGGCTGCAACAGAAGAAATGGCAACCAACTATGCTGACCGTCCGATCATCACCATGTCCATGAAGGGAACCGGCGTGATCAGCCGTCTCTGCGGTGAAGTATTCGGTTCTTCCATGACATTCGGTGCTGCAAAGAAAGCCTCCGCACCTGGCCAGATGGGTGTCAATGACCTGAATACCGTACTTGGACTTCTTCATGATGCAATGTAATTAATGTTACCCCTCACATCTCTGATGTGATTAATCCCATAATTTAATCACTTCTTGAAAACATCGGTATTTTTATTTACAATGGAAATACTGATGTTTTCTTTTTAACAAACTATACAAGGGAGGTCTTTCATGAAAAAAATACTTCACTGGCTGGACGAAAATCTGGAAGAATTTATTCTTGTTGTATTTCTGATCGCCATGACTCTGATCATGGGAATACAGGTTTTCTGCAGATATGTTCTTGGCATGTCTCTGTCCTGGTCTGAGGAACTTACCAGATATCTCTTTATCTGGAGTGGCTTCTTAAGTGTCAGCTACTGCAGCAAAAAATGTCTTTCCATCAAAATCGAACAGTTTGTTGCTGTCTTTCCACGAAGAGGCAAAGCACTCTTCAAAGTCGTCAATCACACTTTTGAACTGATATTCTTTCTCTATATGATCCCGTTTGCCTGGTCTTATATGATGTCATCCGTTCACAGTGGCCAGCTTTCTCCTGCATGTGGAATCCCCATGTATTATATACAGGCAGCTCCTCTGTTTTCTTTTGTACTGGTTGCTTTTCG
>OMNT01001050.1_pt1 | contig 27277 bp, 19 predicted proteins | sample 1672551 | NCBI WGS metagenome assembly OMNT01 (sample SAMEA3136698, study PRJEB25190) | human gut metagenome | reverse complement strand
GTCATATTGCCCAGAAATCCCTTGCAATACGACTGCGTTCGAGGCAGGATTCTGCTCGAGAACAAAGGAGTGTCGCACTAAGATGAATTGCGACCATACAGTATGCCTGCGGAATTTCTAGGCAATCTGCCGAAAAAATCTGACTACGCATCTTACGCACAAGCTTTATGCAGCGTTTCCCTAAGCTTTGGAAAATCGATGGCGGCAGACTTATGCCGGCAGGCGGAACCGTTTTGCGGCGACGCTGCAAATGCCGAATGCGGGAATGCACAGCAAAAACCACAGTCCCGAAAAGGGCAGGCAGATCTGTCCGTAGAGGTTCAGCGGCATGCTGCTGTAGTCCCAGACGTTCCAGCCCATGACCAGATTGTCCGCCACCCCAACGGTGAATTCCAGTGCCGTGATCAGCAGTGCTCCGCAAAGGCATTGCAGCAGCAGCGTTTTCGGCGGTGCTGCCGCGTGGAGCAGATACAGCCCCACCGCAGCCGTACCGCCGGTGAGCGTCATGGTCCAGTGGGTGTACCCGCGGCAGACGATCTCCAGCAGACTGTAGACAAACGCCCCCAGCAGGAAGAACCAGCAGAGTTCGTAGAATCGGATATGCAGCTTCAAAAAAATCACTTCCTGTTTCGTGTGTATGCATAAACGTAGTCTGTGCAGAATGGGAGAAAATATGCGGCTGGAGTTTCCAGTCCAAAGCGATCCATTCAAGTTTTATTTTTTGGAGGTATCAATATGCGAAAAAGTGGTATTTTGATGCACATTTCCAGTTTGCCGTCAGAATTCGGCATCGGAAAGCTGGGCGATTCTGCCTATATGTTTGCCAATTTCCTGCGGGACTGTGGTGTGCAGGTGTGGCAGATCCTGCCGCTGTCGCCGACCAGCTACGGCGATTCCCCGTACCAGTCCTTTTCCGTCCACGCCGGAAATCCCTATTTCATTGATTTCCAGCGGCTGGAAAAGCAGGGCTATCTGGCACCGCCGGATTACGAGGACATTGTCTGGGGCGAAGACCCGCGTCGGGTAGACTATGCCCGCGTGTATAATTATTGTTTCCACGTGCTGCGGACGGCGTTTTCCCGTTTCCGGAAAGAGGATAAAGCCTATCTGGAATTCTGCGAAGCCCAGAAGTACTGGCTGCCGGACTATGCCCTGTTTATGGCGTTGAAAGATGCCCATGACGGCAAGCCGTGGTACCAATGGGAAAAGCCGCTGGCAATGCGGGAACCGAAGGCACTGGAAAAGGCAAAGGAAACCTATGCGGAACAGATCAGCTTCTACACTGTGCTGCAATTCTGGTTCTATCAGCAGTGGGGTCAGCTGAAAGCGTACTGCAACCAGAATGGCATTTCCATTGTCGGCGATATTCCCATTTACGTGGCATATGACAGCGTTGATGTGTGGGTGAATCCGGAACTGTTCCTGCTGGACAAGACCAGAACGCCCATCGATGTGGCAGGCTGTCCGCCGGACGTGTTCTCACCTACCGGTCAGCTGTGGGGCAACCCGCTGTATGACTGGAAGTATCATCAGAAAACCGGTTTTGCATGGTGGATCCAGCGGCTGAAAAGTGCGTCCACACTGTACAACACCGTGCGTATCGACCACTTCCGCGGCTTCGAAAGCTTTTATGCAATCCCCTACGGCAAAAAAACTGCCGAGGTGGGCGAGTGGCGTAAGGGTCCGGGCATGGCTCTGTTCCAAGCTGTCAAGGAAGCACTGGGCGACCTGTCGATCATTGCGGAAGATCTGGGCTTTGTGACACCGGAAGTGCGGAAGCTGCTGAAGGATTCCGGCTATCCGGGCATGAAAGTATTGCAGTTTGCCTTTGACGATGATCCCAAGAGCACCTATCTGCCCCAGAACTACACCACGACCAACTGCGTTGCCTATACGGGCACGCATGATAATATGACGCTCCGCGGCTGGATCCACGGCTCGCCGGCAAAGACCATTGCCTTTGCGAAGCGGTATCTCCACTGCCGGAGTTCCAACGACCTGCCGGCTGCCATTCTGCGGCTGACATGGAGCAGCACGGCAAACCTCGCCGTGGCACAGATGCAGGACTTTCTGGACGCAGGTCCGGAGGGCCGCATGAATACGCCGTCCACGACCGGCGGCAACTGGCAGTATCGGACACTGACCAGCGATTTCAACCCCAGACTGGCAAAGCGGATCTACCAGCTGAATGAACTGTTCAACCGTCTGCCGGAAGAATCCCTGCAAAAGCCGGTGTCCAAAAAGCGGCAGAAAGCAGCGGCAAAAGCAGCAGCCAAGGCGGCTGCCGGAACGAAACCTATGGAGAAAAAGGAGAAGAAGTCATGATGAAGAAAGAAGCGTTGAAAACCGGTATCCTGAACGCCCTCCACGGCGTAGACCCGAAAACCGCCACCCCGCAGCAGCTGCATCAGGCACTGGGCGAAACTGTCATGGAAGCCATTGCACCGGATTGGAAAAAGAGCATGGACGCTCACGAACACAGCCGCCGTGCCTGCTATTTCTCTATGGAATTTCTGGTGGGACGTGCCGTGTACAACAACCTGCTGGTTCTGGACGTGATGCAGGAGGCAGAGGAAGCCTTTGCAGAACTGGGCGTTTCCCTGTCTGATCTGGAAGTGATCGAAGATGCAGCACTGGGCAACGGCGGTCTGGGCAGACTGGCTGCATGCTTTTTGGACAGTGCGGCAACACTGGATCTGCCGCTGGACGGCTATGGCATTCGTTATAAGTACGGTCTGTTCAAGCAGTACTTCGAGGACGGCTGCCAGAAGGAAGTGCCGGACGATTGGATGCGTTACGGTGATGCGTGGTCTGTCCGTCGGGAAGAAGATGCCGTGCTGGTAGAATTTGCAGGACAGACCGTTCGTGCCGTGCCCTATGACATGCCGGTCATTGGCTGCAAGACCAAGCACATCGGCAATCTGCGGCTGTGGCAGGCAGAGCCGGTGCACACCTTTGACTTCGACCTGTTCAACCAGCAGAAGTATCTGGAAGCTGCGGCAGAAACCGTGTATGCAGAGGACATTTCACGGGTGCTGTACCCCAACGATGACACATGGGAGGGTAAGAAGCTGCGTCTGAAACAGCAGTATTTCTTCTGTGCCGCATCTTTGCAGGACATTCTGAAAAAGCATAAGGCTGCCTATGGCACGCTGGACAATCTGGCGGACAAGCTGGCGATCCAGCTGAACGATACCCATCCGGTCATCTCTGTACCGGAACTGGTGCGTCAGCTGATGCTGCCGGAAAACGGCTATACATTCGAGCAGGCGTTCGGCATGGCACGGCAGATCTTCCACTACACCAATCATACCGTCATGCCGGAAGCACTGGAAAAATGGGACTGCAATCTGGTGCAGCAGCTGCTGCCGGCAGTCTATGACATCATTCTGCGAATCGAGGAACAGTTCATGACCGAGATGTACCAGAAGGGTGTGGACAAGGCACAGGCAAACCGCATGAAGCTGGTGCAGGACGGCATGGTACACATGGCACGGATAGCAGTGTATGCTTCGGCACACACCAACGGCGTTGCGGCAATCCATACCGAAATTCTGAAGGATTCCGTGCTGAAAGACTGGTATCAGGTTTATCCGGAACGGTTCCAGAACAAGACCAACGGCATCACCCAGCGTCGCTGGCTGGCTCTGTGCAATCCGGAACTGTCCGGTCTGCTGACCGAACTGCTGGGTTCTGATGACTGGAAGATTCATCTGGACGACCTAAAGCAGCTGGAACGCTACGCCGACGATACCGCTGTACTGGAGCGTTTTCTGGCAATCAAGCAGACCAAGAAGGAACAGCTTGCTGCATATATCGCAGAAAAAGAGGGCGTACAGATCGACCCGCAGTCGATTTTCGACATTCAGATCAAGCGGCTGCATGAATATAAGCGTCAGCTGCTGAATGCGTTCTCCATTCTGTATCTGTACTTCGGACTGAAAGACGGCAGCATTGCGGACATTGCACCGGTGACATTCCTGTTCGGTGCAAAGTCTGCTCCGGGCTATCGCCGTGCCAAGGCGATCATCAAGTTTATCCACGAAGTGGCAAAGCTAGTGGAAGCAGATCCGCTGGTTTCACAGAAGATCAAGGTGGTATTCGTTTCCAACTACAACGTTTCCTATGCGGAAAAGCTGGTAGCTGCGGCAGACGTTTCCGAGCAGATCTCCACCGCCGGCACAGAGGCTTCCGGCACCGGCAACATGAAGCTGATGCTCAACGGTGCAGTGACACTGGGTACCTATGACGGTGCCAACATCGAGATCGTGGAAGAAGCCGGCGAGGAAAACAACTACATCTTTGGTGCAAAGGTAGAGGAACTGGAACAGATCATGCCGACCTACGACAGCCGGAAGCTGTTCTCCGAGAACGAAAAGATTCGCCGCGTGGTAGAAACCCTGATCGACGGCACCTGCTGCGACGGCGGCAGCGGCGATTTCCGCGAACTGTACTATTCTCTGCTGGACGGTGCCAGCTGGCATGCACCGGATAACTACTATCTGCTGGGCGATCTGGAATCCTATGTGGCTGCAAAGCTTCGCTGCAACGGCGACTATACAGATCGTATGGCATTTGCCAAGAAGCAGTGGTTGAATATCTGCAACGCTGGCAAGTTCAGTTCCGACCGCACCATTGCAGACTATGCAGAAAACATCTGGAACATTCAGGCAGTCACAGTAGACTGATCGGTACGGCATTCTGGGAGGTGCTGTAAATGGGCGGCGTGATCTCATTTTTCATTTTCTTCCTGCTGGGCATTCTGGATACCGTTTTTGCAGTGAAGCTGAATCTGTCGCCGTGGAAGTTCCTGCTGGCGGGAAACCCGCGGCTTCCGGACGGCACGCGGCTGTATGATATGGAATGCTTTCAGCGGGCGGCGGGCATGCTCTGTGCCATTTATGCCGGTGTCTTCTACATGACGGCACTGTTTGTTCTGCTGACACAGATTCTGTGCGTGATGCCCAATGCACTGATGGCAGGCATGCTGTATATACACGGGGCAGTGCTGACAATGACAGCATTCGGTCTGCTGGCGTATCTGGACAGCTCTTGTCAGGTGCAGCCGCAGACGGAAAAACTGTCAGAGTAAAATCACATCAAAAAACAAAAAACGCTATGGTACGCAAAGTACCATAGCGTTTTTGTTTTAGGGCAATACCGTACAAAAATCTGCACGCAGATTGCGTGCAAAGCCGTCAGGCGGGCTTTAAAAGTAAACTCAATCCATTTTCTTGCCGCAGGAGCCGCAGAACTGGCTGTCCAGCGGGTTCATGGCACCGCAGTGCGGGCAGAACTTCACGGTAGAAGAATCATCGGTCTTGGGAGCATGGCTTTCGCCGGACATTTCGGTGTAGCGGAGTTCCGGTTCAGCCGGTGCATTGTCCGGAGCCTGCGGAGCAGGTGCTTCCGGTGCGGGAGCATTGGGGACAGGTGCACTGACGGCAGCAGCCTTTTTCTTTTTGGACTTGACTGCCGCGTTGGTGCAGATGCCGATCACTGTAAAGAGTACGCCATATGCCGCCGGAATCAGCGTTGCCAGAGCGACCGGTTTCAGCAGTATCGGCAGCCCTGCCTTGGAGAAGATCAGTGCATCTGGTATGTGGAACGCCTCCACCAGCAGCAGGGTGACACCACTTGCCGCCAGTACCAGCAGACCGGGAATTGCCACTGCCAGACCGTAGGCGGTGAACATTCTGCCCTTGTGCCAGTGCTTTTTCACTGCCAGCACCAGCCACAGCACGAAGCATGCCACTGTCAGCACACCAAAGGCGATCATGCCGGACAGATTGCACAGCTGCCGTGTCAGGAATTTGCCGAAGCCGGAACCGATCGTGTGCTGCAGCATGCTGTTCCAGCCGTTGAGGTCGTCGCCCATGGTCCAGTTCAGGGATTTCCGGTCAGCTTCCGCAAAGACCATATGGGTTTCCTTTGTCAGCTTGCTGCCCAGTTCCTCCTGCAACAAGTCCGCCACATCGTCCGGCTGTAACTGCGGCAGTTCGGAGTTGTCGCCGGTCATGTATGTACTCAGGTCGTCCAGATAGTCACAGAGGAACTGATTGCACTCCGGCATGGTCACCAGCTTTTCGGCATATTCCTCTGTCAGATTGGGAGCGTCCCAGAAGTACCAGTCATACAGGCACTTGCCAATGAGCTGCTCCTTTCCGTGGTCGGAAAGCTGTATCTGGGACAAGTCCATTTTCGCTATTGCCGCGGACAGTGTTTTCTGGGGCAGTACGCTGTTTAAGATCGAACTGCACAAAAAGCAGATGCCGAAGAGCAGCGTCAGCAGAAACAGCAGGATCGAACCGAAAACGGCTCCGGCCCGTGTGGGCTGCTTCTGTTTCTTTTCCTTTTTGGGAACTGCCTCGGCTTCGGCAGTCGTGTTGGATCTTTCTTTTGCCATGTCCATTCCTCCTGTTCGGCAGCACCGCATAAGCAGTACTATGGAATTGTTTTGTTTCTATGAAAAAATTATAGCATACAAAACTGCCTCGAATGTGTATTTTCTGAAAATTTTAGGACAATACCGCACAAAGTCGCCAGACGCTCTTTGTGCGGTATTGCCTTAGCATCATGCAAACATCTCCCAGCCGCGAATCCGTTCCCGCATCTCGTCAATGCCCAGCACCCCGCAGGCGAACCCCTTTTTCACCAGTTCTTCCGGCAGGTACTCGTCGTACTTTTCAAAGACAGGTACTTCGTTGGGGTAGACCAGTTCCATCGGATCCAGCGGCTTGCGTTCCTGTTCCAGCAGCACGCGGAAAAAAGTCCGCTTGTCCGCCTGCATTTTGAACTGGATAAAATAGGGACGGGAGGGTGCCAGTCCGGTCAGCTTCAGAGCACCGGCACAGCGGCACTTGAGAAATCGTTCCATTGCCAGAAAGGCATACGATCCCAGCCACGGAAACAGGCACCACATGTCACCGCCCAGACAGATCAGCGGCTCCTCTGTGACACCGGAGTTCCGAGCCACATGCCGTGCCAGCTGTAGGCGGGATACGGCATTTTTCATCAGATAGGGATAGGATTTCTGTTCCTGCAATACCAGCCGCATGCGTTCCAGTACCTTCGTGTGAATATCGCCGGGGCATTCGCCGAAGTAGGCGGGAACTTTCCCCTTGACCTGTTCGCAGTACACCGTGTGCCGCTGGTGATCCACTTCTTCCACCACCCAGACGTGACCGGCAATGGCGATCTTTTCTCCAGCCGGCGGGGGCTGTACAATGGTGCCCAGTTCCTGCGAGTTCCAGCGGACAGTGTATTCCTCGTTTTCCTGAAAGACGGCGTAGAACTTGTAGGAACTGGTGAGCCGTTCGCCGGCAATGCCCACGATCAGGCCGCCGGTTTCCGTGCGTTCTATGTGGTCGATTTCCAGCAGGTGCCGCAGCAGCAGCTTGAAGTCCTCCTGTGAAACGCGGTGGAAATAGCTGAGTGTCAGTACGCGGGAAGCCAGAGCCGCCGGTGTCAGCTCACCGCAGGAGGCGAGCGTGCACATGGTCTGGTGATACAGCAGGCTGTAGGGCAGCCGATCCAGTCGGGGCGGCTCTACCCAGCGTTCCTCCAGATAGACCTGTACCAAAGCGATGCCCTGTAACAGCTTCCATGGGATCGTGGTGGGCAGCAGGGCACGTGGCTCCGGCGGTTCCTCCCGCATGACGAACCACATCTCCGGCGGCAGGTCACGCCGTCCGGTACGTCCCATACGCTGCAAAAAAGAGGACACCGTAAAAGGAGCATCGATCTGGAACGCCCGTTCCAGCCTGCCGATGTCAATGCCCAGTTCCAGCGTGGCAGTGGTGACGGTCGTCAGGAAGGAATCCTCGTCTTTCATTGCCTCCTCTGCTGTTTCCCGATAGGCAGAGGACAGATTCCCGTGGTGAATGAGAAAGCGATCCGGTTCGTGTTTGACTTCGCAGTATTGCCGGAGCGTGGTGGTGACGGCTTCGCACTCCTCGCGGGAGTTGACGAAGATCAGACACTTTTTTCCGCGGGTGTGCTCGAAAATATACCCCATGCCGGGGTCTGCATCGTCCGGAGCCGTGTCGGTTTTCGGGGCGAGTTCCGGCAATGCCTGTGCCGGCGGATTGTCCTCGGCAGCCTGTCGATCCTGCACATAGAAATGTTCCATAGACAGCCGCCAGCGAACGCCCTTGGACTGGATACGGGGAATCACCGTTCCTCTGCCGGTGCCGGCGGCGAGGAATTTTCCGGTAGCTTCCAGATCGCCGATGGTGGCAGAAAGCCCGATGCGGCGGGGATTGACACCAGCCATGCGGCAGAGCCGTTCGATCAGGCAGATGGTCTGCCCGCCGCGGTCGCCACGCATCAGGGAGTGTACCTCGTCAATGACGATAAACCGCAGATCGTGGAACAGCTTGGTAATGGCAGCGTGCTTGTGCAGCAGCATTGCCTCCAGCGACTCCGGCGTAATTTGTAAGATGCCGGAGGGGTGCTTCATCATCTTGGCTTTGTGGGACTGGGAAACGTCACCGTGCCAGTGCCAGACGGGAATGTCTGCTTCGGCACAGAGGTCGTTCAGCCGGAGAAACTGGTCGTTGATGAGGGCTTTTAGCGGGCCAATGTAAATTGCCCCTACCGAAGTGGGCGGGTTCTCGGAAAACAGGGTGAGAATGGGGAAAAATGCCGCCTCGGTCTTGCCGGAGGCAGTGGAGGCGGACAGCAGGACATTTTCGTCTGTGTGGAAAATGGCATCGCCCGCAGCCACCTGAATGGCACGGAGCGATTCCCAGTCGTTCTGGTAGATGAAATCCTGAATAAACGGAGCATAGCGTTCAAAAATAGACATGGAAAAACCTCTTGGGGAACCACGGAATAAAGCTTGTGCGGTATTGCCTTAAATGTCAAACTCTGCAAATTCCGGTGCAACGCTCTGATCGCCCTCCGGCTGTGCCGCGGCGTAGGAGAACTGGTCGGACTGTAAGAGTTCTGCCACATGCATCTGCGGGTTCTGGAAAATGATGTCCAGCAGTTCGATAAAGTCCCGAATCACCTCGCGGGGCGTGATGTGGGAATCTGCCCCGATCCTGCCGAATTCGATCTGCAAAAACAGGATACGATCTTCCTGTGTCAGCGTAGGCGTATACCCGAACAGCTGGGCATGAATTTCCGTCAGCTTTTCTGTCAGCACCAGCAATTCCTCATTGGTCAGGGCGTTCAGGTGGATCACCGGAGCCAACATATCCCGCATGCCTTCCTGTGCAAAACGTCCCTCTGCCAGACGGGAACGGAGAGCCTCATAGCTGTACACGCCGCGGCGTGTGTCCTCGATGCACTGAGGTGTGCCGCCCATGATGATGCCCAGATACTGTGCCTTGCCCTGCATGGTGTCGTTGTACATGGTGAGGATCTTTTCATAGTTGTACTGGCGGGTAATGCTGTGGGGGACTTTGTAGATGTTCACCAGTTCGTCGATCAGCACCAGCATGCCGCTGTAGCCGGCTTTTTTCAGGAACATGGCGAACAGCTTGATATACTCGTACCAGTCGTCATCGGTGATAATGATGTTCACGCCCAGTTCCGCCCTGGCTTCGGTCTTGGTATTGTATTCCCCGCGGAACCACTTGACCACCTTTGCCTTGCATTCGTCGTCGCCCTCTCGGTAGGCATTGTAGTACAGCGTCAGCAGTCTGGCAAAGTCGAACCCGTGCACCATTTCATGCAGTGCTCCGATGACTTCGTAGATTTTTCGTTCCACGGCTTTCCGGAACTGGGGGTCGTTGGTATCCAGACCGGATTCCGCGGCAGTTTCGCTCTGGACGTTGCTGATCCAGCGATCCAGAATCAGCGTCAGTGCACCGCCGTCAGGACGTGTCTTGGTGGACATGTTCCGAATCAGCTCTTTATAGGTTGCCAGCCCCTGCCCCTTGGTGCCCTGTAACCGCCGTTCGGGGGAGAGGTCGGCATCTACGACAACGAAATTTCTGTCCATGACATAGCTGCGAATGGTCTGGAGCAGAAAGCTTTTGCCGCTGCCGTACTTGCCCACGATAAACCGGAACGATGCTCCGCCGTCTGCGATAATGTCCACATCGTGGAGCAGGGCGTTGATCTCCTGTTCTCTGCCTACGGTGATGTAGGGCAGACCGATTCGCGGCACAACGCCGCCTTTCAGGGAATTGATGATCGCCGAAGCGATTCGCTTGGGTATTTTCATGATAACGATCCTTTCTGAAACGGACTGTATGGGCATATTGACAATGAAACAAGCCTTCCCTGAAAGGGAAGGGCATTGCCTTAGTTCTACAGAAGAACCTCTCTCACCCCAGCAACGCCCGCAGCTCCTCCACATAATCCTCGATCAGTTCCGGCTGGTCGCCGTCGAATAAAATGACCGTGTCGCCGAAGTCATCGAATAACGTTTCGTTGATGTGGTCTACCAGCACCGAGAGCATCACGCCGCCTTGCCGGAGCAGGTCTGCATAGGGCTGATGTTCCAGCAGACAGTGCAGGAACGCCCGTTCGGTTTCGCTGAGCCGTGTATCTGCGGCAGGTGTTTCCGGTGCAGCCGGTTCTGCCGGTGTTATTTCTGGAACCGGCAGTTCCGGAGCAGGCTTTGGAGCCGCTTGCAGTTCCGGTTCTTCCTCGGTGTCCACCAGCAGCTTGTCCCGTGTGACCTCTGCCGCCTGCCGGATCCCTGCCAGACGGGACAGGTCGAATTCCACTTTCGGAACGGCGTTCTTTTTCCGTTCGTCCAGAAATGCCGCCAGAGTTTTGTCCAGCACCTGCTGGAGATATTTCGGCAGTTCCGTTTCTTTTATGGGGTGGGGATACTGCACCAGCTGCCGCAGCTTCTGGTCAATGGTCTTGACAAAACAGCCCAGCCGTTTCTTTCCCTTTTCCGCATCGAAATAGGCTTCGCATATCCACTTGCCGCTGCGGCAGCAGTAAATATGATACGGCGATAAAACATAGTCGCAGTTTCTCTCCGGATCGGTTTCAAAAAACGTGGCATAGTTGAACATGTGGTAGGGGAGCAGCCCCTTTTTTCCGAACAGGTATTCCAGATAGTCGCTCTTTTTCCGGTTCCGGAAGTAGTCGCACATCTGGCGGAAACAGTAGGGCACTGCCTGTTCGATCAGTTCCGTCTGCTCTCTGTAAAACTTGGAACGCTGGAGCCCGTAGCCGGACAAGTCGGAAATCGCCTGAAATAGTTCTGCATCTGTGTGTGTTTCTGCCTCCTGCACCGTCTGAAAGCTTTTGTCGAACCGTGCTTCCGCGGCGTAGTCCTCAGAGAGTTCCGGCAAAAGAGCCTGATCCAGCCCGTAGTAAATGATGTAGTCATGGAGCCATATCGAGAAATAGGGGAAGCGGCATTCCGGCGAAACTGCGGTATAGTCCTGCCGGAACTGCTGTAACATGCGGAATCCGGTTTCCGGATCTGGTACGCCGATCTGGTGCAGCAGCTCATAGCAGTAGAGTTCCGCGTAGCTGGGAGAAGTACTTTCCACAATGCCCTGCCGCACTTTAGTTCGCCATGTGAAATAGGTGCGAAGCTGTCGGTCGTTCATGTCCCGATAACAGGGATAGCAGGAGGAAAAAGAAGCCTGTTCAGAAAAATCGTCGGTGAAATCCTCCAGCAGCTTTGCCTGCTGATAGAACAGCTGTCTGTAACTATAATGGTATTCTGCCGGATTCCGCATCAGTCGCTTGGCTTCCACCAGCGGTCTGGGCAGAAGCCGCTGCATTTGTGATGCCGTCTGTAAGATCGGCTCGTCGTGGTACTCCTGCCGGAGCCGGTCTGCAACATGCTTCAGCTTGGGATTGTCTAAAATTTCCTGAATCAGATCTTGTACATCTTCCAGATTTGCCATGCAGTTTCGCCCTTTCTTGATACGGCTGTATTACTTTCAATATACCATATTTTATCGGAAAAGTCAAACGTCACAGCCGCCGCAATGGGAAATTGCTGATGTTTCTCTGAAATTGACATATACTATCGATAATGTGCCGGATACGTTCTCTGCTGATCGCAGGGACGGAGAGCGGATTCTGATAATGATTGTTTCGGAAAACCGGAGAGGGCACAGCGTACCGGAGCATATTCCCATAAAAAGCATAAGCCAAAAAGCGTTTACACAAAAGAATAAAAAGAGTTTTGGAAAAATTATAGAAAAAGAAATCACTTTGTGGTATACTAGAAGCGTTCGGGCTTGTGAAAGGGCAATACCGCACAAAGATTGTGCGACAGATGCGTCGTCAAATTTTTTGTGAAATATGACGGGAAATTTGCAAGCAGATGGCGTGCAAAGTCGCCAGACGCTCTTTGTGCGGTATTGCCAAAGGCCTATTTACAAGCACAAAACTGTCGAAAGACGAGGAGGCTCTATATGAGAAAAGTACAGTTTACGGAAACCGTTTTGCGTGATGCAAACCAATCTCTCATGGCAACCCGTCTGCCTTATGCAGACTATGCAGACATTCTGCCTGCAATGGACAAGGCAGGGTATTATTCCATTGAGTGCTGGGGCGGTGCGACCTTTGACTCTTGTTTGCGGTATCTGAACGAAGACCCGTGGGAACGGCTGCGGAATCTCCGGAAGAACCTGCCCAACAACAAGCTGCAGATGCTGCTGCGTGGACAGAACCTGTTGGGATATAAGCACTATCATGATGACGTTGTGGAAAAGTTCATCGAACTGTCCATCAAGAACGGTATCGACATTATCCGGATCTTCGATGCACTCAATGACTTCCGCAACTGCGAAACCGCGTTGAATGCGACCATGAAGTATGCCACCAAGAACACCATTGCCTCTGGCTGTATCTGCTATACCCAGAGTCCGGTGCACACCGTCGAAAAGTATGTGGAAATGTGCAAGGAGCTCAAGCGTATGGGATTCCAGACCATCTGCCTGAAGGATATGGCTGGCACCATGACTCCGTATGAAGCAGAACACCTCATCAAGGGCATCAAGGACGCAGTCGGCGACATGCCGCTGATCCTCCACACCCACAGCACCACCGGTATGGCATATATGACTTTGACCAAGGCGATCGAGTCCGGCATCGATGTGATCGACACCGCGACTTCCTGCTTCTCCGGCGGTACTTCGCAGCCGTCTACAGAAACCATGTTCTATGCCTGCCAGCAGTACGGCATTGAAACCGGTCTGGACGAAAAGATCCTGAACGAAGTCAACGACTACTTCAAGCCGATCAAGCAGAAGTATATTGACAACGGTCAGATCAACCCCAAGAGCCTCGGCACCGATGCACAGGCTCTGGTATACAAGGTACCGGGCGGCATGCTGTCCAACATGATCGCAAACCTCACCGATATGAAGGCAATGGACAAGTTTGATGCTGCACTGGCAGAGATCCCGCAGGTTCGTGCTGATATGGGTTATCCGCCGCTGGTAACACCGCTGTCCCAGATGGTGGGCAATCAGGCAGTGACCAATGTTCTGGTAGGCGAACGCTATCGCCAGATCTCCAAGGAGATCCAGAACTATATCAAGGGCGAATATGGTATCGCTCCGGCTCCGATCAGCGAAGAACTCCAGAAAAAGGTACTGGGCGAGGGCGGCAAGCCGGTTGACTGCCGTATCGAGGACCAGAAGCGTACCGGACAGGAATTCGAAGATGCCAAGAAGGCACTGGGCGATCTGGCACGTTCGGAAGAAGATATTATGAGTTATATCTGCTATCCGGATCAGACCATGAAATTCCTGGAAGCCCGCAAGGCACAGGAGGAAAACGAAGCCGTTTATACCATTGAGGCGATGTAAGGAGGAACAGCTATGCCATTAAATGTGATGAGTGCATCAGATATGGGCATTGGCGAAGCAGGTCTGACCGCGATTTTCGGTTATGTTGTGGTATTCGTCGGACTGCTCCTGTTGATGGTCGTACTGTATATCATGGGTGCTGTGTTCAAGTCGAAGGCAAAGAAAGCGGAAGCACTGAAGGCTGCGGAACAGGCTGCTGCTCCGGCAGAAGCACCGGCAGCTGAGCCGGAAAAACCCCTTGCTCCCGGTTCTGCCGGTCACGTCAAGCGGTTTGACGTTCCGGATAAGGAAGCCGCTATGATCATGGCAATTGTTGCCGATCAGCTGAAAAAGCCCTTGAATGAACTGCACTTCGTTTCCATTAAGGAGGTCAAAGAGGATGAAGTATAAAGTTACACTGAACCAGAAAGTTTATGAAGTAGAAGTAGAAGCAGGAAAGGCTGTGCTGCTGGACGAATATGAGGCTTGTGCACCGGCTCCGGCTGCTGCTCCTGCCGCAGAAGCTGCTCCGGCTGCCGCTGCTGCTCCTGCACCGGCTCCGGCGGCAAAGGTAGACCTGAAGGCTGGCGAACCGGTAAAATCTCCGATGCCCGGCAACATTATCCGTGTCGAGGTCAAGGAGGGCGATCAGATCAAGGCTGGACAGCTGCTGGTCGTTCTGGAAGCCATGAAAATGGAAAACGAGATTCTGGCACCTCACGATGGTACGGTTGCACAGGTCATTGTTTCTAAGGGCTCTACGGTAGAAACCGATTCTCCGCTGATCGTGCTGGCGTAAAGGAGGGGTATTCATGAACATGCTTGAAACCCTTCAGAATCTTCTGAACGATTCCGGTTTCGTCAGCTTCTTTGCTGACGGCGGCTGGAAAAACCTTGTGATGATCGCGGTATCCTGCCTGCTGCTGTATCTGGGCATCAAAAAGCAGTTCGAACCGCTGCTGCTGGTAGGTATCGCATTCGGCTGCCTGCTGGTCAATGTATCCAACTTCTTCGTAGACGGTGCAAGCTCGTCCAACGCCCTGTACCACCCCGAATTGTGGAATGCGTTTCTGGAAGAAGGCGGAGAATACTACCACAGCTATGGGCACATCATGGCGAACGGCGGACTGCTGGATATTTTGTATATCGGCGTCAAGTCCGGTCTGTATCCGTCCCTGATCTTCCTGGGCATCGGTGCTATGACTGACTTTGGCCCGCTGCTGTCCAGCCCGAAGAACCTGCTGCTGGGTGCAGCTGCACAGATGGGTGTTTTCCTGGCGTTCTTTGGTGCGGTTTGCCTGGGCTTTGACGGCAGTCAGGCAGCATCCATCGGTATCATCGGCGGTGCAGACGGCCCGACAGCGATCTTCCTGACCAGTAAGCTGGCTCCGGAACTCCTGGGACCGATCGCTATCGCTGCATACTCTTATATGGCACTGATCCCGATGATCCAGCCGCCTCTGATGAAGCTGCTGACCACTGAAAAGGAACGGAAAGTCAAGATGGAAATGACTCGTCAGGTTTCCAAGACCGAGAAGATCATTTTCCCGATCGTCGTTGCTCTGGTGGTTATCCTGCTGCTGCCGTCCACCGCTCCGCTGATCGGCTGCCTGATGCTGGGGAACCTGTGGCGGGAATGCGGCGTGACAGAGCGTCTGTCTGATACCGTACAGAACGCCCTGATGAACATCGTTACCGTATTCCTCGGTATCTCCGTTGGTGCAACTACTGTTGCTTCTTCCTTCCTGACCCTGAATACCCTGAAGATCGTGGTTCTGGGTCTGCTGGCATTCTGCTTCTCTACAGTCGGCGGCCTGTTGGGCGGCAAGGTGATGTATATCGTCAGCGGCGGTAAGGTCAATCCGCTGATCGGTTCTGCCGGTGTATCCGCAGTGCCGATGGCTGCCCGTGTTTCCCAGAAGGTTGGTCAGAAGGCAAACCCGTCCAACTTCCTGCTGATGCACGCCATGGGTCCGAATGTAGCCGGCGTTATCGGCTCTGCAATTGCAGCCGGTTTCCTGCTTGCTGTATTCAAGTAAGTTTCTCATCTCATATCGTATATAACAAACGCCCGATACAGGCACGTTATGGCTTGTATCGGGCGTTTCTCTATCTCGCAGGGAAAAGGGTACTGGTGTTCCGTAAAATCGGTTCTGACAGGCTTTCTGCGGCTTCTGAACGGTCGGTGTGTTGGTGGAAGTCTGACTGCTTACGGGGAACAGCCGTTTTCAGACAAACAAAAATCCCCGCAGACAATGGACTGCGAGGAACAATGCGATTATTTCATTGTTATACATACGAAGATTTGTAGCTACTCCTGAAACAGGAGCACGTCACCCCTGTGGTGACGGCTGATCTCAAGAAGATGTATTGTGAAATCGAAAAAATAAGTTCTAGTAAATCAGTTTATACAGGTTGGGGAAAAGTGCAAGGTATTCGCTCAGCTTGGTACGCTTGCTGGAACCCGGATCGTTGATGATAAAGTTTTCTGCGGAGAATGTGGTGCCCTTGGAACCGGTATAGCCGGTAACCAATACGTAGTGCTGGCTGCCGTCGGATTTTTTTGCACCGATGACAACCGGCTTGTTGCTCAACAGCTTGTCATAGATCTTCTGCATTACGCTCTGTGAAATGGTGCCGCTGGCATTGTCTACGGTGTAGCCCAGCTTTGTGCAGGATGACCAGATCAGGTTGTCACTGCTGTAAGTCAGCTTGGATACCATCTTGTCCGGTGTGGTGTTGGTGTTGGTCTGGTAAGAATACTTCATTGCCAGAGCTGTTGTCACACAGCCGACCTTGCCAATCGTGGAATAATTGATGACCTTGTTGCTCCATTTGGAGTCGAACTGCTTGTAGTCTACCACATTCAGCTGTACCGGTGCATGTCCGGTTTCGGTGAGAACACCGGTCGTCGGATCAAAATAGCTGGAGGAATCTCCAATGGTGATCCAGCCGGTTCGCATTGCAAAGGTGGACGGATCAAAATAATAGGTTTTGTCGCCGATAACGGTCACACCGGAAGCCGCTGTACCGTCAGCGTTCAGATAAATCTTGGAATTGTCCTTGGTAGTCCAGCCAGTCAGTGCCTTGCCGTTTGTCGGATTGAAGCAATACAGCTTGCCATTTACAGTCTGCCAGTCTGTCAGCAGAATGCCATTTGCATTGAACCCGTAGATCCCGCCGTCAATGGTCTGGATTCCGGTTGCTGCACCGGAGGTAGTGAGGTACATGGTACCATTTTCTGTTTCCAGCCAGCCTGTGCGGAGATACGCTTCATCCGGATCGAAGTAATACTGTACACCGTTGACGGTGATCCAGCCGGTCTGCAAAGCACCAGTCTGTTCGTTGAAATAGTAATACTTATCGTTGATCTGCTGAATGCCGGTCTGTACAGCACCATTGGCATCGGTATAGTAGGTGATGCCGTCTATGGCACAAACACCAGTCAAAGCGTAGCCTTGTGCATCGAAGCAATGATTCTTGCCGTCGATGCTGACCATTCCCTTGGCGAGTACGCCGTCGGCATCTGCCCACATCTTGCCGGAATCCGTATCGATCCAGCCGGTCTTCAGCTTCTTGTCGTCACCGAAGTAATACTCCTTGCCGTCGATCGTATATCTTCCGGTTACGGCTCCCTTGTCTGCTGTCAGGTAGTAGGTACCGTTTTCGGTAACTGCCCAGCCGGTTGCCGTTGAAGCATCTGTGTTGTAGAAGTACAGCGAACCGTCTGCATAAGAAACCCAGCCGGTGACTGCACAGCCGTATTCGTCAAAGGTGTACGGGATACCGTCAATGGTCTGGACACCAGTCAGCTTGCCGGCAGTTTTATCGATATAGTACATCGCATTCTGATAATCCATCCAGCCGAATACCGGCTGTCCGACCTCTGCACTATAATAATACCGCTTGCCGTCTACGGTCTGCCAGCCAGTTCGGAGTGCACCGTCAGAAGCAAATAAATAAGTATAGCCGTCGTTCAGTGTGGTTTCGTCCTGTGCACAGCTGCCGTCGCTGTAGTAATAATAAAGGCTGTCATCGTCAGATACATACCAGCCGCTTTCAGTGATCTGATCTGCTTCACAGCTTCCTGTCAGGACACGGTTGCCGCTGTCTGTTACAATAAAGCTGTTCAGATGCAGGATGCTGTCCTGTATATCATACTCTTCTGCTGCTGCGGAAATTGTGCCGATCATCAGAGAAGCGAGCAGTCCGCCGGCTGCAGCAAAGAGAAGTTTGCGCATCGGTTGCGCCATTGGTTTCACGTCCTTTCGTGTCAGGGAACTGCCGTCTGTAAGGCGGTGTTTCCTTTTGGGCGATCGCTGTTTCCATTTTGCAATCGCTGTCGTCTGCGTTCGTATGCAATCGACAAAATTTTTCTGCCGATTGTAATCGATTTGTCATGAATCCACTATTTATTATACCGATGTTTTGGGGTGCTGTCAATCGATTTGCCGTCTTGTTCGAAAAAACTGTCGAATTTTCGGCACACTGTACAAAAAGCTTCTGCTGCACTCGCCCATTCTGCACAATTTTTTCGATGATTTTATTCCTGATATTGGCAATTGCAAAATGAAATGTTGGTAACAAAACGGAATCAGGAGCCTGCCGGCGGCGTTCAGCGGGGGAGAACGACGGTGGGCGGCGTGCTGATCGCACGGTAATATTCCGGTCTTCTGTCGCGGAATACGCCCCAGCTCATACGCATTTCTTCCAGCTCGTCCAAGTCGTATGTCTGCACAGCAATGCCGGCTTCGGCCCGTCCCAGCTGCTGTAAAACTGCACCGGTGCCGTCGGTCAGGAACGAGGTGCCGTAGAACGACAGAGAGGAGGTCTGCTGCTGGTTCTCCTCATCGGGGGTGATGTGCTCTGTGCCGATGCGGTTGGCAGCGATCACCGGCATCAGGTTTGCGGCGGCATGTCCCTGCATGCAACGCTGCCAGTGGGGAGCACTGTCCACCTCCAGAATCGGCTCCGAGCCGATTGCCGTGGGGTAGAACAGCAGTTCTGCACCGGCGAGAGCCATGCAGCGGGCAGCCTCCGGAAACCACTGATCCCAGCAGATGCCCACGCCGATTCTGGCATAGCGGGTGTTCCAGACTTTGAAGCCGGTGTCGCCGGGGGTGAAGTAGAATTTTTCCTGATAGAAATGGTCGTCCGGAATGTGTGTCTTCCGGTAGATGCCCAGTACCGAGCCGTCAGCATCAATGATCGCAATGGAATTGTACAGGGCAGTGCCGGCTTTTTCGTAGAAGCTGACGGGGAGAACTACCTGCAATTCCGCAGCGACTTTTCGCAGCTGTGCAATGGCAGGATTTTCCGCCGGCGTGGTTGCCAGTTCATAGGAGGCGTACCGCCGTTCCTGACAGAAGTAAGGGGTTTCGAACAGTTCCGGCAGCAGAATGATCTGTGCCCCGTTTCCGGCTGCCTGCCGTACCATCGCTTCGGCAGTGCGGCGGTTTTCGGCGGCATCGGGAGAGCATGCCATTTGAATGGCTGCAACAGTGACTTTACGCATAAATAGAACTCCTTCCTAAGGGAATCTGCTGTGTGATACAGTGGATGTTGCCGCCGCCCAGCAAAATTTCTCTGGCGGCAATGGGAACGATCGTCCGGTTCGGGAACTGGGCAGACAAAATTTCACAGGCGGTCTTGTCCATGGGGTCGCCGAACTGCGGAACCAGAATGCTGTCGTTGGCAATGTAAAAGTTGACATAGGAGGCAGCCAGCCGTTCGCCTGCGGTTCTGGTGGGTTCGCCGTCCCAGAGGTCTAACTCGCTGCATTCCTCCTGTGTAATGCAGACCGGCTCCTGCGGAATGGGCAGCAGTGTCACTTCCAGCTTTCTGCCCTTGGCATCGGTCTGCTGTGCCAGATAGTCGGCACAGGCTTTTGAAAGGGCATACTGAGGGTCGTTCTGGTTGTCCGTCCACGCAAGCACTACTTTTCCGGCGGCAGTGAACGTACAGACGTTGTCCACATGCTCGTTGGTTTCGTCGCCGTAAATGCCGCGGGGCAGCCACAGGACTTTTTGGGCACCCAGCATGGAGCAGAGCTTTTCCTCGATCTCCGCCTTGGTCATGTCCGGATTTCTGCCGGCACTGCAAAGGCAGCTTTCTGTGGTGAGAATCGTTCCCTCGCCGTCGCTGTGAATGCTGCCGCCTTCCAAAATGAAATCACGGCTGTCATAGCAGTCGGCACGGTACAGGTCGCAGACTTTTCTTGCCGCATGGTTGTCCTTGTCCCACGGAAAATACAGCCCGTCCACCAGACCGCCCCACGCATTGAAGCCCCAGTCGATGCCGCGGACAGTGCCCTCGGCATTGCGGACGAAAGTGGGGCAGACATCTCTTGCCCAGGAGTCGTCGGTTTCCATTTCCACAAGGCGGACTTCCGGCGGCAGCATTGCCCGTGCGGTTTCGTACTGTTCCGGAGCCACCAGCATGGTGACTTCTTCGGAACGGGCAATGGCTGCGGCAACTGCCGCAAAGGCTTTTCGTGCCGGCCAGCCGCCGCTTCGCCAGGAATCTCCCCGTGTAGGCCAGATCAGCAGACAGCCGGCGTGCCGGTCGAACTCCGCCGGCATGCAGAACCCGTCTGTGCGGGGTGTCGTATGTAAAATGTGCATGATAGGATTCCTTTCTTTTTCAATCAGCTTTTCCACAGGCTGTTTGATTTTTGTGGAAAGCTGTCCTGTAATGACTGTTTTCATTATAGCATACTTTTTTTGGGAATGCAATCGAATTCTATGGGCGGTTTTTCACGAGATTGTGGAATTGCTGTAGAGGGCGTGGCGTTTCCAAGGAAACGCAGACCTTTTCGGCAGAATTCCGCGTATGCTGTGGAAAATCCGGTGTATAATCTGCCGCAGATGTGGAATCGTAAAGACAAGGAAACACTGCATAAAGGCAATACCGCACAAGCTTTATGCAGTGTTTCCACAATACCGCACGAAGCGATCCTGCGGTGAAAAATGCGGAGGTGAAGATCAGATGACCAGTAAAGAATTGCTGTATGTAGAGGACGCACTGGGACATGAGAAGTATTTTCAGACCAAGTGCATGGAGGCTGCCGCACAGATGCAGGACGAAGACCTGAAACAGTGTGTGACGCAAATGGCGGAGAAGCACCGCCAGCTGTTCCGGAATTTTTACGGACTGCTTTAAGGAAACACTGAATAAAGCTTGTGCGTAAGATGCGTAGTCAGATTTTTCGGCAGATTGCATAGAAATTCCGCAGGCATACTGCCGTATGGCAAGGGATTTCTGGGCAATATGACGGAAAATCTGCAAGCAGATTGCGTGCAAAGCCGTCAGGCGGGCTTTATGCAGTGTTTCCTTAATTCGCAATGGAAAAGGAGGTTACTTCCATGGACGATAAAAATGTAATGGAAAATATCCTGCTGCTGGAAAAGGGCGTTTGCGACCTGTATGTACACGGCGTGATCGAGTCCAGCACCAGCAACGTGCACCAGACGTTCAGTTATGCACTGAGCGATTCCCTCGCCATGCAGGATACCCTGTACGACAAAATGGCGGCAAAGGGCTGGTATCCCACCGACCGTGCCGAGATGACAAAGGTACAGGCGGTCAAGAAGAAGTTCCAGTCGATGCAGGGCTGACGCAGACACAAAAAAGCTGCCGCGTTTTTGCGGCAGCTTTTTTCGGTGTTGTCCTTGACATCTGATACAGGGCATGATACAATACAGGCAACGCTGTACAAAGCCGGCAGGCTTTGCACGGTGTTTCCTTAAAATATCGTATGGTGTAAAATAGAGGGTGTAATATGAAACGAAATTTTTTATTCCATGTATTGCTGCTTTCTGGACTTATCGCAATTAGCATCACTGGTTTTACAGGCTGTTTCTATGAAAACACAAAAGATGCATCGCATGTTTCTGAAACGGAATTAGAGCAGCTTGCGGACGATGCAGATGCTGTTGTCGAAGCATATTTTAAAGAAAAGTATGATGTACAAGCTGCTGTTACAGACCGGTCTATTGCCGGGGGCGTTTTTTTAGGACCGGATCCGTCGGCAGAACCCTATTATAATTGCACTGTCAGCATTACAGATGACGAGGATTATACGGTGTGCAATGCCGAAGTGTACGGAAAACGGGCGGACAAGGAAATAGAATTATACGTAAAAAACGAATCCTATTATGGGAAATTCATGAAAGATAAAACGATACAGTGGATAGAACCATATATCCTGCAAGCCGGTTTTCAGGATCATATCATAGAGTACAGTTGTACGGAGCTATGCTTTCCGTCAGAATATTCTGCCGATCTCACGGCGGATACATTTGTTTCATTCACTTCAAAAGACAGAAGCTTAGCCGCCTGTTTTCAGTTGATGATTTCAGAATCAGAGTATATGCAGCATGAGGATCTATCCAGAGAATTTGACGGCTTGAAAGATCATTTGGAGCAAATTGACGGCGAAATAACATTGCGTATGTATGTCTATGATGATGAAGATTATAAGCAGATCAAAAATGGCAGTGATGCTCATTTTCATAGTATTCTATCCTCAGAAATTTTTAGCTGCACAGGGTGATACGACATTGCATAAGATGTGCAATCCGATTTTGCGGTAGCTTTTTCGACGTTGATTTTGACAGGCTGCACAAAAAATCTTGACATCTCACGCAAGATATGATACAATAAAAATAATTGGACAATTTTTTGCCTGTAAGAGCAGGAGCGTTTTTTGGAAAGGAAGGATTGATTGTCTATGAAGAAGTGGATCGCGGCGATTTCTGCCGCAGTGCTGGCAGTGACCGGAATGGCTTCGGCAATTCCTGCGGCAACGGTGACCGCTGCTGACAGCAAGTACAACTATGGAGAGGCTCTCCAGAAGTCGATGTTTTTCTACGAGGTGCAGCAGAGCGGCAAAAAGCCGGATTGGAACGAAGTCAGCTGGCGTTCGGACTGCATGACCAACGACTATGTGACAGGCGGCTGGTTTGATGCCGGAGATCACCTGAAATTCACACTGACCAATGCGTACTCCGCAGCACTGCTGGGCTGGGGTCTGCTGAACTACGGCGACGGTGTGGAAAAGGCTGGTCAGCGTACCATGTATGAGAACAACCTCCAGTTTGCACTGGATTATCTGGTGGGCTGCGATCAGGGTGACAACATTGTCTATATGATCGGCGACGGCTCGTTCGACCACGTATGGTGGGGCTCTGCCGAAGTATACATGGACAAGTACGAACTAATGAAGGGCGAAACTGAGCGTCCGTACTATACCTGTGAGGACAGCTGCATTCAGGCCGACATGGCGGCGGCACTCTGCACCGGCTATCTGAACTTCAAGGACTCCAAGCCGGAAAAGGCAAAGGAATATCTGGAACACGCCATTGACCTGTTCGACCGTGCCGACAAGCTGCGTGCGATCGGCGATGATGCCGCAGAACAGCCGTACTACAAGATCACCACATTCTATGATGATCTGTTCTATGCTGCAAACTGGCTGTACATGGCAACCGGCGAGCAGAAGTATCTGGATCTGTGCAAGACCGACTATATCCCGAATCTGGGCAAGGAAGAACAGTCCAGCGAAATGAAGTACACATGGGGCATGTGCTGGGACGATGTGATGCAGGGCGGCGTGCTGCTGTATGCGATCAACACCGGCGAATCCCAGTGGAAAGACCAGTTCACCAAGCATCTGGAATACTGGACGACTGGTTACGGCGGCAAGCAGATCACCTATACACCGGACGGTCTGCCGTGGCTGTTCCAGTGGGGTTCTCTCCGCCACGCTACCACGACTGCATTTCTGGCATATGTGGCAGTCGATCAGCTGTATCAGGACGATACCGCCAAGGCTGAAAAGTACACCAAGTTTGCTGACGATGTCATGAACTACTGCTTCGGCGACAACTCCAAAAACTTTAGCTATGTGGTCGGCATGGGTGACGATTATCCGCAGGCATGGCACCACAGAACTTCCAGCGGTGCATGGAATGACAAGTGGAGCAACATCGGACAGACCGAGGGCGAAGATGCCAAGCCCCACGCACACATTCTGTACGGTGCACTGGTCGGCGGTCCGGATCAGAAGGACAACTATTCCGACAAGATCGGCGACTATCAGTATACTGAAGTTGCGATCGACTATAACGCCGGCTATACCGCAGCACTCTGTGCAATGGTAGAAAAGTACGGCGGCACCTCTGACCCTGACTTCCCGCCGACAGAAACTCCGAAGTGGGACGAATTCTTCATGAAGGCTTCTGTGAACCAGTCGGCTTCCAGCTATACTGAACTGAAAGCCTTTGCCATGAACCACAGTGCATGGCCGGCAAGAACCATCAAGAACCTGTCCTATAACTATTACTTCGACATCAGCGAACTGGTCGATGCAGGTTATTCGATCAATGACGTTTCTGTAAAGATCGGCTACGACCAGCACAGCAGCGATAAGGGCAAGATCTCTATTTCTGATCCGATCCAGTACAGCGGCAATATCTACTATGTCAAGCTGTCCTTTGCAGACGGCAGCGTGGTAATGCCTACCGGTCAGTCGGAACACCGCAGCGAGTGCCAGTTCCGCATTTCGATTCCGGACAACATTCAGGGTGTCTGGGATCCGACAAACGACTATTCCTATGCCGGTCTGGAACAGGGCGGCGAAGATGCTATGGTGGCAACCGACCACATCACCATGTATGACGGCGACACTCTGATCTGGGGTGTAGAACCGGACGGCACCAAGCCGGATCCGGCAGTTACAACAACAACGACGACTACGGAACAGACCACCACAACGACAGAAACTACTGCTACTACTGTCAGTTCTGTTTCGGAAACAACCGATTCGGATCAGACCACTGCTTCCACGACAACAGAAGTGACAACTGCTTCGGAAACAGAATCCAGCAGCACAACGCCTGTAGAAACCACCACCACCGCTTCCGGACAGCCTACACCGTCAGGAGCAGTCCTCTATGGCGATACCAATCTGGACGGCAGAGTGGACATCACCGATGCGGTGCTTCTGAATAAGTCGGTTGCCGGAGCCGTAGTTCTGGAGGGCGATGCCAAGCAGAATGCAGACTGTGACGGCAGCAACGAGATCGATTCCAATGATGCAGTCGTACTGCTGCGGTTCTTGGTACACATCATCAATTCTCTGCCCAGTGCAGAATGATTTCGGTGATGTCTGAACGACACGCGAAAAACTTTACAAGATAAAAAAGAGCAGGTACCGGTTTGCGGTATCTGCTCTTTTGGTTGTGGTATGAATTTCGTTGAGAAACGAATTTGGTAGTTGATACAAACGGAAATAACCGTCCCAAACTGCGAATCAGAACGGTTGTTTCTGAATAAACATTAGGTGGCTGTCAAACATTTTTTCAACATATGATGCCCCAAAACAAACTGCCCCTGTAAGCCATTACGCTTACAGGGGCAGTGCTTTTTATGATCGCGATTGCAAATTTGTTCGGATTACTCTGCAACTTCCGGCAGGTTCTTGATGATCTGTACCAAGAACTTCAGCAGGGAAACCGCATCGTCAGAACCAACTTCACCGTTTGCGTTGCAGTCTGCATTCTTTGCAGCCTGTGTGGCCAGAGATACTGCTCCGGCAGCTGCCTTGTTCAGAAGTACTGCATCGGTGATGTCCACTCTGCCGTCCAGATTGGTGTCGCCATAAAGTGTTGCTCCTGCCGGCACTGTGGCGGTGTTCTTGCCAGAAGCCGTTGTAGAAACGCCGGTGGAGTCAGTGGTCTGGGGGAGTGTGGTTACGATCGTGGTAGCAATTGTAGTAGATGCAGCAGAATCCTTAGTAGAAGCCGCTGTGGAAACGGTTGTGGTGCTGGTTGTTGTGGTTGCTTTGGTTGTCTGTGTGGTATCTGTGGTGATCGGCTTCGGGTCTTCAGAACCGTTGACTTTGCCGACTACGATGCCGCAGCCGACAGTGGACATATAAACGGTGCCAAAGGTGTTCATGTCGCCGACCAGATAGTTACCGTTGCCGGTACCGCCGTACAGGTGGTTCTGGTTGATGAGTACCCAGCTCTTGCCGCAGTCGGTAGAACGATAGATGCCTTCCGGATCAGAATCTGCCGGCTTGCCGTACATATACAGGGTGTAGGGATCGCCGTCCTTTGCTGCTGCACCATAGCCCATGGTCTTGCAGTAGCTGACGCTGTCCATTTTGGTAACGGTCTTGCCGTAGTCGGTTACCAGATATGCGCCGTAGTAGCCGGCTGCAATGGCAAATGTGCCCTCGTCCAGATAAGCAATGCGGTATGCGCCGTCGCACTGGTCGTACTGGCAAACGGTCTGGTTGTTCTTAAAAGTCTTGCCGTAGTCATCGCTGACCATCAGGATGTAGCGAGCATCGGTGATATCGGCCTTCGGCTTGCTGTAGAAATAGTACTGGTTGTAGTAGTAGCCGTATGCATAGACGTACTGCGGGTTCTTTTCGTCCACGCACATCCAGATGGTGCTGGACAGGTTGTCGCTGGTGGAAGCGGTGTTCCAGGTCTTGCCGAAGTCATCGGTATAAGCGATCTTACCGCTGCTGCTGACCAGAATGCGGTAGGTGCCGTCCTCCAGCTGGTTGATGGCTGCCTTCGCACCGGAGCACGGAATGTTCGGCAGCTCCTGCCATGTGGTGCCGTCTGTGGTGTAGTAGCCCAGTGCGCTGCCCTCAGACAGACGTACCATCACGTCCGGATTTGCCGGGCAGTATGCAATACCGGCAGTAGAAGCAGTGGTGCTGGTCAGCTTGTTCATGCTGGGAGTCAGCTGGGTTGCAGTGCCGTCTGCATTGTGATAGAAGCCGTCATAGTCACCGATGACCGAAACCGGATCCTTGCCCGGACGGCTGATGAAGTCCAGAGATACCACTTCTTCAATGCCGTCTGCGGCAAAGCGAATGGTGGGGCATTCTGCCCAGGTATCCTCACAGGTGAAAACGCCGTTACCGGAAACCACCCAGAACTGGTCGCTGTTTCTCGGATCCAGTGCGATGCAGCCGGACCAGTGGATCGCCTTGTCCCGAATCCAGCTGTGACCGCCGTCCTGCAAATAGTTTGCAATCAGCGGCCCATTCCAGTATGCAGTGTTGCCGGGAGTCATTTCTGTCCAGGTTTCGCCGCCGTCTTCCGACTTGAAGAAACGGTCGCCCCATGCAATGGCATCTCTGTCCCAGGCATCAGCAGTCCAAGACTGGGAGTACCACTGTGCGCAAGTGGTTGCCACCAGCTTGTTGGCATCCTTCGGGTCACTTGCTACTGCGCCATAACCGACATTCAGCTTTGTGGCAGTACCGTTGGAAGTCGTAGTCGGTGTAATGTCTTTCAGTTCATTGGTCTTGGGGTTATACTTATAAGCATAACCAGTGCCGCTGTCGAACATCAGACCGTTGATGTAGGTAATCAGCAGGTTGCCGTCCGGATCCAGATTGATTCTGGAGGGCATCTGCTCGGTGGGCAGATCTTCGCTCAGGGGCTTGAAATCGTCGCTGCCGACTTCTGCCACGTGGAGGTTTGCCTTGCCCTTGACGGAAGTGCCGACGTAGACCTTGC
>OMNT01001049.1_pt1 | contig 27278 bp, 19 predicted proteins | sample 1672551 | NCBI WGS metagenome assembly OMNT01 (sample SAMEA3136698, study PRJEB25190) | human gut metagenome | reverse complement strand
AGCAAGCTTGCGCCGCTCATATGCCGCATCTGGCTGCATGGCTGAATAGTTACTAAAAATTCGAAAGAGGTATTGACAAAACTGTTTCAACTGTATATACTGCATATATACAAAATAACGAAGAGGTGAAGGAGTGAACATCTTTATTGATAATAAGAGCGGCGCGCCGATTTACGATCAGATTTATTCGCAGATTAAGAATCAGATCATCAGCGGGGCGTTGCAGGAGGACGAGGCGCTGCCATCTATCCGGAATCTTGCAAAGGATTTGAGAATCAGCGTGATTACGACGAAAAGGGCGTACGATGAACTTGAGAAGGAAGGATTTATTTACACGCTGCCCGCGAAAGGATGTTTCATAGCTCCGAAAAATGTGGAGCTGTTGAGGGAAACAAATCTGAAGAAGATTGAAGAATCTATGCAGGAGATTATGAAGCTGGCGGCGTCCTGCAACCTGAGTAAAGAAGATATTATTGAAATGTTTGGAATTCTTTGGGAGGATTAGGCAATGAACGCATTGGAGATTAAGAATCTGACAAAAACATATCAGGATTTTCGTCTGGAAAATCTGACGCTTACCCTGCCGACCGGCTGCATCATGGGTCTGATCGGTGAAAACGGGGCAGGAAAAAGTACAACGATCAAATTAATACTGAATATGATTCACAAAGAGTCCGGCAGTATCACAATTCTGGGGAAAGACAATCAGGAAAATATTTCGCTGATAAAAGAGGACGTAGGGGTCGTGATGGACGAAGTGGGATTTCCCGAATGCCTGACGGCAAAGCAGGTGGGGAAGATCATGAAAGACACCTATCGAAACTGGGAAGCCGGGACATATCAGGAATATTTAAAGAAGTTTTCCGTGCCGGAGAACAAACCTTTTAAAGACTTTTCGAAAGGAATGAAGATGAAACTGGGGATTGCGGTGGCCATGTCCCACGACCCGAAACTGCTGATTCTGGATGAAGCCACCAGCGGCCTTGACCCGGTAGTACGAGATGAGGTAGTAGAACTTTTGAGTGAATTTACGAGAGAGGAGAGCCACTCGATTTTGATCTCGTCCCATATCGTGAGCGATCTGGAAAGGCTCTGCGACTATATCGCTTTTCTTCATAAAGGCCGCTTGGTACTCTGCGAAGAGAAAGACGCTCTTTTGGAGGAATACGGAGTGATGCACTGTACTGCCGGGATGCTGCGGGAGCTGAGACCGGGAGCGGTGAAGGGAAAGAGAGAGACGGCCTATGGAGTCGAGGCCATTGTAAAGAGGGATGCGGCGCCTGCGGGGACGGAGCTTAGCCCGATCAGCATCGAGGAACTGTTTGTGTTTATGATAAAGGGGGAAAATGAACGATGAAAGGATTGTTACGGAAAGAATTTTATACGGTGAACAAATATTGCAGAAGCTATTTCGTGATTGCAATCGTATTTGCCGTGTGTTCAATATGGTCAGAGAGTGCGTTTCTGATGTTTTATCCGCTGGTTCTGACGGGAATTATACCGGTGAGCCTGATCTCTTATGATGAGAGAAGCAGATGGGAGGTCTATGCGAATGTCTTTCCCTATACAAGAAAGCAAATGGTTACGGCAAAGTATCTGATTACCGCTCTCTATGTAGCCGCAACAGTGCTTCTTCTGGGGGCGGCGGGGATGCTCCGCAATGTAGTTTCTTTGGGGCAGGGCGGTTCGGGGGCTGCATATTTCAGGATGGTTGGCATGATGCCGCTGTTGGGGCTGCTGGTTCCAAGTATCATGCTTCCGCCAGTGTTTAAACTGGGGGCGGAAAAAGGGCGTGTGTTTTACTATGTGATGCTGGTGGCTGTCTTTGCACTGTTTGGCGTTGTGAGTATGTTCTTCGGGGAATCTGGTTTGCAGGGGATTTCGATCAGCGGAGGAATTGTGACACTGGCAGGGTTTCTTTTGGCCGTTGTTCTTTTTATGGCGTCCTGGGCACTGTCCGTGAAGCTTTATGAAAAGCGGGAGGTATAAGGAGGGAAAAGCGTGAACCCTTTATTTTGGGGGAAAGATCCATACGATCTGGAGAATACGGGAGAGTTGTTTTTACAGCAGGTTATAGAAAACGCTCTGTTTCAATATGAAAATTGTGAGGAATACCGCAGGCTGCTTTTGACGAAGGGATTTACCTGCGAGAGACTTCTGAATCTGAGGACGCCGGAAGAGCTTCCTTTTCTGCCCACTTTATATCTGAAGCATCACAGGATGGTGTCCGTGCCGGAGAGAAAGCTGAAAATGAATACAACCTCTTCGGGAACCAGCGGAAATAAGAGCAGCGTAGGGTTTGACCTGAAAAGTCTGTGGGCGGGTCTGGGAATGGTGCTGGCAATGGGCAGAAAGCATAAGCTGTTTTCTGCCATTCCCAGCCATTATGTCATCCTGGGCTATGAATATAACCGGCATGAGAGCATGGTCATCATGAAAACGGCATACGGACAGACCTGGTTTACGCCCGCACTGTCGAGAACCTATGCGCTGGTTTATGAAAAGGGCAAGTATGCCCTGCGGCTTGACCTGGTGAAAGAGCAGTTGATCCGGCTGAGCCGTCAGAGGTTTCCGGTGCGGATTTCCGGTTTCCCTTTTCATGCCTGGCGGCTTTTGAACCAGATGAAGGAAGAAGGGATTCGCCTGAAAATGCCCAAAGGTTCTAAAATCGCGTTTGGCGGGGGCTGGAAGAAGCATTATTCGGAGAAAGTCGAGAAAGAAACCATGTACCGTCTGGTCTATGAGGTACTGGGAATTCCGGAAGAAAGCTGTTGGGAATTCTTCGGTGCGGCAGAACATCCTGTCCTGTACTGCACCTGTCCGAACCATCATTTTCATGTACCCATCTACGCCAGGGCGGTGATTCGGGACGCAGATACTTATGCGCCTGTACCAAACGGCACACCGGGACTGGTGAATCTGATTACGCCAATGGTAAACAGCACGCCGGTTGTGAGTGTCATGACGGATGATCTTGGAATCCTGCATGATGCGCAGGAATGTGGATGTGGGATTTTAACGCCCTGGCTGGAAATATTGGGACGTGTGGGCGTGGAGGATATTACGACCTGTGCCTCAGGTGCGGAAAATCTGTTAAAAAGCGCAATGGAGGAGCAGTTATGATTCTGTTTAACGGAAAGCTTCTGTCGGAGGAAAAATTAAATACAGTACTGGAAGGGATGCCGGACTTCTGTATTCAGACGATCGAAAAAGGAAAAATCAGGGCTTCGGAAGTCCTCGATGCCTGTGCAGCGCTGGCAGAGAAAATTCAGGAGGGGGTTTACGATGCGGCGCTAAAGCCGCTTCTGGCGCAGGGAGTGTTTACCGAACGGCAGCTTGCAGAAGCGGTTGTTTTCTTTCAGCGTGAAAATCTGGAATATAAATATCAGACAGAGCTGGGATGCCTGATTGAAAACGGGGAGTATCTCGATACGGCCAGAGGAAGCAGGATTCGGAGACGTTATATGCCTCTTGGAATTCTGCTTCACATTGCCGCCGGAAATGCGGAAGGGCTTCCTTTTTACAGCGTGATCGAGGGACTTCTTGCAGGAAATATCAATCTGCTAAAGCTGCCTTCCACAGACGACGGAGTATCGGTGTTTCTTTTGCAGGAGCTGGTGAAGACAGAACCAAAGCTGGCGCCCTATATCTCTGTTTTCGATATTCCTTCCACGAACCTGGCGCTTCTTAAGAAGCTTGGAAGTCTGGCGGACGCCATTGTCGTGTGGGGCGGGGACGAAGCGGTCCGTGCCGCCAGAAATCTGGCAGACCCGGCGACACAGATCATAAGCTGGGGACATAAGCTGAGCTTTGCCTACCTCACGCCGGATGCCGGAGAGGAGGAGCTGCGGGCGCTGGCAGCGCATATTTGTGCGACAAATCAACTTTTATGCAACTCTTGCCAGGGTCTTTTTGTGGACACGGAGGATATGGCGGTGGTAGAGGAGATTGGGAGGCGTTTTCTGGCACTGCTGGAGGAGGAGAGCAGGCATGTGCCAGGGCTTCCGCTGGGAATCCGGGGGAAGGTAAGTATTTCGCTGTATAACGAAGAACTGGAAGCTTCCGCCACTGCAAGGAAGGTGCTCAGGGGGAAGGGCGTCAGTGTGATTCTTGCAGAGGACTCCACTCTTGAGCTGTCTTATCTTTTTCGAAACTGCTGGGTGAAGCCTCTGCCGCGGACGCAGATCGTGAAAGCTTTAAAACATAACAGAGGATATTTGCAGACGGCAGGCCTGGTCTGCCCGCAGGAGGACAGGGCGTATCTGGAGGAGCAGCTTTTTAAAGCGGGAGTCGTGCGGGTCACAGGAGCTGCCCACATGTCTGAGATGAGAGTGGGAGAAGCGCATGACGGGATGTATCCGATTCGAAGATACAGCAGGGTCGTGGAGTCTACATGAGAGAAAATGAAGTTTTCGGCAATAAAAAATATCGCAGCGCGGAAGCGGATGCGATATTTTTTATCTGCTGCAAAATAGGAAGATTCCCGTGTCAGGACAATCCAAGCAGATGCGTTGCGAACTGGAAATAAACCAGCAGGGAAATGGCGTCGACGATCGTGGTGATAAAGGGACTCGCCATGACAGCTGGGTCAAAGCCCAGACGGGATGCGAGTAACGGCAGGGAGCAGCCTACGATCTTTGCACAGAAGATCGTCACGAGCAGCGTCAGGCAGATCGTAAACGCCACCATGATGGTCAGATGGTCAAAGAAAAGCAGCTTGGCAAAATTGCAGGCGGCAAGTGTCAGTCCGCAGAGCAGCGCCACGCGGATTTCCTTCCAGATGATACGGAAAATATCACGGAACTCCACTTCCTTCAGAGAAAGGGCACGGATCACGGTGACGGAGGCCTGGCTTCCGGAATTACCGCCAGTGTCCATCAGCATGGGGATATACGCAGTCAGAATGACATATTTCGCAAGGGCGGTCTCGAAGCTGGTGATGATGAGTCCGGTAAAGGTGGCGGAGATCATCAGAAGCAGCAGCCACGGCATACGGCTTTTCCACAAATCGAAGGTCGTCTGCTTCAGGTACGGTTTATCCGCAGGTACGATAGCGGCCATCTTTTCGATGTCCTCGGTGGTCTCCTCCTCCATAACGTCCAGCACATCATCGATAGTCACGATACCGACCAGACGGGATTCCCGGTCCACGACAGGCATGGCGAGAAAGCCATATTTACTGAACTGCTGCGCCACTGTCTCCTGATCTTCCAGGGTCGATACAGAAATAATGTTGTCCTCCATCAGCTCTTCCATCGTCTGACCAGAATCCGCCATAATCAGATCGCGGATCGTCACGACGCCGACGAGCTGTCGGCCTTTGGCGCAGACATAGCAGTTATTGATCGTCTCTTTTGTGATACCGCTGCGGCGAAGATGCAGGATCGCTTCCTCTGCCGTCATTTTCGGGCGAAGCTCCACAAACTCTGTTGTCATGATGCTGCCTGCGGAATCATCCGGATATTTCAAAATAGTGTTAATCATCTTTCGCTTTTCGGCGTCCGCCTGGCTTAAGATACGTTTCACTACGTTAGCGGGCATCTCTTCTACCAGGTCGACGGCGTCATCCACATAAAGCTCATCGACGACTTCTTTTAATTCATTATCGGAAAATCCCCGAATCAGCATTTCCTGCGTGTCGGGTTCCATCTCGACAAAAGTATCGGCAGCCAGCTCTTTGGGGAGCAGGCGGTACAGAAGAGGAACGGTTTCTTCTGTCATATCCTCAAATAAAGAAGCTACGTCCGCGGCGTTCATGGTCGTGAGGATATCACGGAGGGTCGCATATTTTTTCTCTTCTGCCAGAGCTTTGATACTTTTTTTCAAGGTTTCAAAAGCATCTGTCATTGGTCTTTCCTCCTGTTTCGTATTTTAACTAATTGATACTCTCCTGAAGACATCAGAAAAGTACAGATAGTGAGTAAAGACACAACAAAAGAATCCGTTAGAAAGATAAACGGCGAAATGGACACAGAATCGTGCCGCCGTTTGGTATAGGAACTTTTGCCGTGCCGCTACTGCAACTGTCTGCGTCCATGATTTCGCCTCCTTTTTTAGAAAAATAATAAAAAACCACTGTATGAACAGTGGTACGCATTAAAAAACCCGTAGACCGTTCAAGCTTTAGCATCACAGGGCGTGAAACTGCATTAAGTGGCGCCTTCTACGACGTCACCTGCTGACCTTCTCGTTGTGTCTCCACAGCTTCGCGGCAGCAGTCCATATCCCTGCGGTAGCCTCACCTACCGAATCAACGATATTATTCGATATCTATATTTAATCTACACGCTACTCTCTGGTTTGTCAATGAAAATTTTCTGTTTGTGCAGGAATCTTTCTGGAAAAATACAGTTAAAATTCAGTCCCTTTTCAGTTTGACGAAAGGTGTAGAAAGAGTTATAATCAGAGCGGTTTTGACAAGGAGAAAGGATGGTGGAGAATACAGTATGTACTTATTATATTTTTTCTTATGGGTGATTTTTAATGGGAATTTCACATTGGAGATCTGCCTGTTTGGAATCGTGATCGCAGGAGCGGTGTTTGCGTTTACCTGCAAATTTATGGATTACAGTATCGAAAAGGAAAAAAAGAATCTGAAAAACATCGGGAAATTCCTGCGTTATGTGTGTGTGCTGATCCGGGAGATTGTCAAGGCGAATTTCGCCGTGATTCCCATGATTCTATCTGAGAGGGAGGAGATCGAGCCGACGCTTGTCTCTTTTCGTACAGATTTAAAGACGCCGTCTGCACGGGCCTTTCTGGCAAATGCGATCACGCTGACTCCGGGAACCATTACCGTGCATCTGGAGGAAGATTCTTATGTAGTGCACTGTCTGGATGAGAGCCTGGCGGACGGAATGGATGATTCTGTGTTTGTAAAGCTGCTTTCCGAGATGGAGCAGGATTAGAAGGAGGAGAGAAAATGGGAAGAGGAGTACCAGGTCTTGAAGGAGCGTACCATATCTTTTTTATGGCAGTCCTGATTTTTCTTGCAGTCATGGTCGTACTGTGTCTGATTCGTGCCATTATAGGCCCGCGGGTGGCTGACCGGGTCGTCGCCGTTAATATGATGGGAACGATGGTCATGGTTATTATTGCGATCCTGGCGCTGATGCTGGAGGAGGGATATCTGGCAGATATTTGTCTGATCTATGCGATGATCAGTTTCCTTGCGGTGATTGTGCTGACGAAGGTTTATATGGGTGTTTACAGGCAAAGAAAAGAGGAGGAGAAGAAACATGGAAGTGCTTGAATGGATTCGCTTTCTGGCGGGAGCGCTGCTGATGCTCTGCGGGCTGGGAATTTTTATGATTGAAATGATCGGGGTATTTCGTTTTAAGTACGTACTGAACCGTATGCACGCGGCGGCGATGGGAGATACCCTGGGCATCGGATTTTCTCTGGTGGGACTGATTTTGATGAGCGGCTGGAATTTTACTTCCTTAAAGCTTCTGTTTGTCATTATTTTTTTGTGGTTTGCGTCTCCGGTATCTTCTCACCTGATCGCGCGTCTGGAAGTGACGACGGATGAAGAGAAGGAGGAGCATTACCGGACAGTGACGCTGAAACAGTTAGAAGAGGAAAAGGAGGAGAAATAATATGCGGATTTTTATGTATATTCTGTTCGGATTTCTGATCGTGTGCGCCATATCGGTCAGTTTGTCGAAAAACCTTTTGAATTCTATCCTGATCTTCATGTCATATAGCCTGGTGATGTCGATTGTCTGGATTTTGCTGGAGTCTCCGGATCTGGCGATTACAGAAGCCGCGGTAGGAGCCGGGGTCACGAGCGTGCTTTTTTTTGTCACGCTCAAAAAAATCCATGCGATTATAAAGACAGAAGAGAACGAGGGGGAAGAGAGCGATGAGTAAGAAAGTACCGGAAGAGAAATATGAAAAAAGCCTTTCCTACAAATTGAAACAGTGGTTTGAAGGGACGAAGGACCCGTTTCTGGATACGGTGGAAATGAAGCCCCAGAAGGAATTTTCGGAAGATAAAGCAACGCTGAGAAAGCGCGCGGAGGAACGAAAAAAGCTAAAGGAACGCATCTATGATACCAGACATAATTCGGAAGTGCTCGTTTTCACGAAATTTTACCGTGTGGCCAGCGTGCTGTTCTGCATCTGCCTGGTGGCCATGCTTCTGGCGGCGGTGTCCGGACTGCCGACTTTCGGAAACCCGGACAACCCGGTGAACAACGAAGTGGCTGCCCGCTATATCGAAAACGGCTTACAGGAGACGGGAGCGGTCAACATTGTAACAGGAATGATTCTGGATTATCGTGCGTTTGACACTCTGGGAGAGTCCCATGTACTGTTTATTGCGACCTGTACCGTACTGATTCTTCTTCGCCATGACAAGAGCAAAAAGGGAAGCCACGGAATAGGCTATGAGATGGAAGAGGACCGGATTTACGAGCCGAAGAATGATGTGATCCTTCAGACGGTGGCACGGATTCTGGTTCCGCCGATTGTGATCTTTGGCATTTATGTGATTCTCGGCGGCCATCTGGGGCCGGGCGGCGGATTTTCCGGAGGAGCCGTGATTGGAGCGGGCCTGATCCTGTATCTGAATGCTTTCGGCTTTGCAAAGACGGAACGATTCTTCAATGAAAGGACGTATAAAAGACTGAGTTTTTGTGCGCTGGCATGCTATGCGCTGGCGAAGAGCTATTCGTTCTATACCGGGGCAAATCATATCGAGAGTGTGATTCCCTTAGGAACGCCGGGCGCAATTTTAAGCAGCGGCCTGATTTTGATTCTGAATATCTGCGTGGGTTTGGTAGTTGCAGGGACGATGTACACGTTCTATGTCATGTTCAGGAAAGGAGCGTATTGATATGAACCTTACGAATCTTTTGAATAATTATGGGGAAGCAGTAGCAATGATTCTGTTCGGAATCGGGTTTTCCAACCTGCTTTTACAGAAAAATCTGATTAAAAAGATTATTGGTCTGAATATCATGGATACGGCCATGTATCTGTTTCTGGCGCTGAAAGGGTATATCGGAGGAAGGAAAGCGCCCATTGTGACAAATGGCGTGCAGAGTGTAAAGGCATATATCAATCCGATTCCGAGCGGTCTGGTACTTACCGGTATCGTGGTATCGGTGTCCGTAACGGCTTTGATGCTGTCTCTGACGATTCGTCTGTACCGCAGATATCACACGCTGGATTTGGACGAGATTTCCACCAGGCTCAGGAAGGAGGGGCTGTAATGGCGTTTGTACAGAATTTTCCGTTTATTTCCATTATTCTTTCCCTGTTTTCCGGGCCGCTCTGCTCCGTTCTGAATGGAAAGAAAGCAAAATGGGTGAATGCGGCGGTGATTATCATCATCGGAGCCATGTCCACGGCGGTCCTGGCATTCGTGCTGGGTACCGGGCAGGAATATGTCTATACGATGGGACATTTTCCGGCGCCCTGGGGAAATGAAATCCGTGTAGGAGTGCTGGAGGCGGCGATGGCAGTGTTTTTCTGCGTGATTATGCTGCTGTGTATGCTGGGTGGAATCCGGGAGCGGGAGGAGGAGATCGAGGATACCAAACAGAATCTTTACTATATTATGGTGAACCTTCTGCTGTGCTCCCTTCTGGCTCTGATTTATACGAACGATTTGTTTACGGCCTATGTATTTGTAGAAATTAATACGATTTCTGCGTGCGGCCTGATTATGATCCGCCAGAACGGGCGGACGCTGGTGGCTGCCACACGTTATATGATTATGAGTCTGTTAGGCTCCGGTCTGCTGCTTTTGGGAATCTGCTTTTTATATGACCTGACCGGACACCTTCTGATGAGCAATATTCAGGAACAGGTAGCCCTCATCCATGCAAACGGAAGCTATCACATTCCTCTGCTGGTTGCCGTGGGGCTGATGTCGGTGGGACTTGCCATCAAAAGCGCACTGTATCCATTCCATAGCTGGCTGCCGGATGCTTATGGATACTCTACCCTCTCTTCGGCGTCGATTTTGTCATCTCTGGTTTCCAAAGGATATATTTTCCTGCTGGTGAAGATTTTTTACCGTGTGATTGGCTTTGACATCGTGCGGGACAGCAAGGTAATCAATGTCCTGTTTGTCTTTGGCATTCTGGGAATGATTATGGGTTCTGTGAGCGCCATTAAGGAGAACAATATCCGAAGAATGATTTCTTATTCCTCGGTGGCGCAGATCGGCTATATCTATATGGGATTTGGTCTTGGAACCACGGCTGGTATCGTGGCCAGTATTTATCATATCGTATCCCATGCGGCGACAAAGGCGCTGTTGTTCGTGGCGGCTTCCGGGATTACGGAGGTTTCGGGGGACAGTACGGATTTCTTTGATCTGACAGGGGCGGGATACCGGAATAAGCTTTCGGGAATCGCATTTACCGTCGGCTCGCTGTCTATGGTGGGGATACCGATGTTTTCCGGGTTTATTTCGAAGCTCCTGTTTGCGCAGGCGGGCGTGGGCGTTGGGAGCATGGAAAAGATGCTGCCTACGCTGATCGCACTGGCGATCAGTACGATTTTGAATGCGGTTTATTTTATGAAAACCGTGATCCGTCTTTACACGCCGGAGAGAAAGACAGTTCTGGAAAAGAAGCAGTTCAAGAAGGTGGCAATGACGGAGGAGCCGGCAAAATCCTTTGCCCTGATCTGTTTTGTTGTATTGAATCTGTTCCTGGGACTGTGTTCCGGGCCGATCATCATGCTCATCGAAAATGGCCTGAGCATGTTTGCATAGGAGGAAGACAAATGCGAAGCATTTTTATAAATGTCTTCCGACGAGTTGCCGCCGAACAGAGGTGAGGGGGCGTTACAACTTAAATAGGAGGAGAGAATCATGGATAAGTTGATTTTATTACCGATTTTTCTGCCGTCGCTTGCAGGAATCCTGTTGCTGGCGTCTTCTTTTTATGAACATCTGAAATACGGAAAGAGCGATGAGGAGAAACGGGGGAAGGTACACTTGGTGACGGGGGCGGTGCTGCTTGTCTCCGCAGCGGCGGCATTGTGGGCTGCATGGAACGGGGATGGAAGCGTGACGCTGTTTTATCTTATGGAGGATATTCCAATCTTCTTCCAAATTGATGCGGTCGGCAGGCTGTTTGTTACTTTCGTGACAGTCATATGGATTCTGGCAGGCATTTATGCGTTTGTTTATATGGAACATGAGGGGGAGGAAAAGAGGTTTTTTGGCGTATATCTTCTGGTGTATGGCGTTTTAGTAGCGTTGGATTTTGCGGGAAATCTCGTAACGCTGTATCTGTTTTATGAGCTGATGACGCTGACCTCTATGCCGATGGTACTGCACAATGGCTCCAGGGAGTCGATTATGGCGGCTCTTAAGTACCTGTTTTATTCCATGTGTGGCGCTTATCTGGGCTTGTTTGGGATTTTCTTCCTATATAAATACTGTGACACGCTGACTTTTGTGGCGGGAGGTTCCCTGAATACGGTTCTTGCGTCACAAAATACGGGAATTCTTCTGATTGCGGTGTTTGCGATGCTCGTTGGATTTGGGGCGAAAGCGGGGATGTTCCCGCTTCACGCCTGGCTTCCTGCGGCGCATCCGGTAGCGCCGTCACCGGCGTCGGCCGTGTTATCCGGTATTATCGTAAAATCCGGCGTACTGGCGATTATCCGTGTGGTCTATTATGTCGTAGGTGCGGACTTCCTGCGTGGAACCTGGGTGCAGACCGCATGGATGGTACTGGCGCTTTTGACGGTATTTATGGGTTCGTTACTGGCCTTTCGGGAGCCGGTGTTTAAGAAACGCCTTGCTTATTCCACGGTAAGCCAGATTTCCTACATTCTGTTTGGGCTGTCTTTGCTGACTCCTGTGGGGATGACGGGGGCGCTGCTTCACACGGTGTTCCACGCTTTTATCAAATGCGCCCTGTTTCTGACGGCTGGAATCTTTATTTTCCAGTGTGGGAAAACAAGAGTGGACGAGCTTGCGGGGATTGGAAAGCAGATGCCGAAAACCCTCTGGTGCTATACGTTTGCGTCTCTGGCGCTGATCGGAATTCCGCCAGCCAGTGGATTTATCAGCAAATGGTACCTGGCGCAGGGGGCGCTGGAAGCGGGCGTGGAGGTTTTCGGATGGCTTGGCCCTGTGGTGCTTTTGGTCAGCGCTCTTCTGACAGCAGGCTATCTGCTTCCGGTGACGATGAAAGGATTTTTCCCCGGAAGTGAAAAAGGCGTCTGTGAGCCAAAGAAGCTGGAACCGAAAATGGGAATGCTGCTGCCGCTCGCAATCCTGGCGGGTGCGGCGGTTCTGCTTGGCGTTTTTCCGAATCCGATGATTCAGTACGTAAGCCGGATTGCGGAAACATTGATGTAGAGGAGGAGAGAAAATGAGTGCGTATATGATGGTAATTGTAGTGCTTCTGCCAATCCTGGCAGGTGCGTTGGTCTCTCTCATTCCGTTTAAAACCAGAACACAGATGATGGTTTATATTGAAAGTGTAGTGCTTTTGAACTCTGTCCTGGTGCTGGCGCTGCTGTTTCACCGGCCGGAAGAAGCGTTTGTTTTGTTCCGGTTTACCGGAAACTTAAGCATCAGCTTCCGCCTGGACGGACTGGGAACGGTTTTTGCGGGAATCCTGGCGGTGTTGTGGCCGCTTGCTACCCTGTATTCCTTTGAATACATGAAACATGAGGGACATGAGAAGTTTTTCTTCATGTTTTATGTAATTACTTTTGGAGTGACGCTGGGGATTGCGCTGGCGGAGGATATTCTCACGATGTATTTCTTCTACGAGATGCTCACGCTTGTCACGCTTCCGCTGATTATGCACACGCTTTCCAGAGAAGCGATTCTGGCGAGCCGTACTTATCTGTATTATTCCCTGGGCGGGGCAGCGTTTGCGTTTATCGGTATGATCTTTATTCTGACTTATGGAACGACCTCGGTCTTTGTGCCGGGCGGTGTGCTGGATATGGCCGCTTTGGGGGAGAAGAAAAATCTGCTGCTTCTTATTTATGTGCTGTGCTTCTGCGGATTTTCGGTGAAAACAGCCATGTGGCCGTTCTCGGCCTGGCTTCCGAAGGCGGGCGCGGCGCCTACGCCGGTAACGGCGCTGCTTCATGCGGTAGCTGTGGTAAAGGCGGGGGCGTTTACGATTATGCGCGTGACCTATTACAGCTTTGGTACAGAACTTTTGAAGGGCACCTGGGCGCAATATGTGGTGATGGCGCTTGTAATCTTTACAATCGTATATGGATGCAGCCGGGCTTTGAAGGAGACGCATATCAAAAGGCGTCTGGCATGGTCTACGGTCAGCAACCTGTCCTATATCCTGTTTGGCGTGGTGCTGATGACGCCTCTTGGACTGGTGGGGGCGCTGTGCCATATGGTATTTCATGCGGTGATGAAGATCTGTTCCTTCTTCTGTGCGGGTGCGGTGATTTATAAGACGGGAAAGAATTATGTCCATGAACTGAATGGGTTTGGAAGGAAGATGCCAAAGGTCTTTGTCATCTTTACCATTTCCGGACTCGCCCTGATGGGAGTTCCGGGATTATGCGGATTTATCAGTAAATGGAATCTGGCGAAAGCCGCGGTGGAGAGCCAGAACCCGGTGGCTTATGTGGGCGTGGCGGCGCTGCTGGTTTCCGCACTGCTGACGGCCATCTATATGATGACGATCTGCGTCCGGGCGTTCTTTCCGGGGAAAGATTTTGATTACGATACGATTCGGGAGGTAAAAGACCCGAACTGGATGATGATACTGCCGCTGGTGGTGTTTGTAGTGGCGATGTTTGTGTTTGGCCTGCATCCGCAGCCGGTAATCCGGGCGCTGGAATCGGTTGCGGCGGCGATGCGGTAGAAAGGGGGAACAGGAGATGAATGTGAATTTGGGCTTGGCGCTTCTTGTATTTTATCCGTTCCTGGGAGGTCTGTGCTGCTATGCGGTGGGCAAAAAGAGTGAAAAATGGCGCGACGTACTGGCGGCTTTTGTGGCAGTAGCCGAATTCGTGCTGATGGCGCTTCTGTTTGCAGGCTCAGGCAGACGGGCGGCGGCAGGAATCCCGGAGTTTTTTGACATGCCGGAAATCTGCGGCTTCGGGCTGCACTTTACCTTAGACGGTTTCCGGCTGATTTATGGAATGGTAGCGGCTTTCATGTGGATGATGACGACGATTCTTTCCAGAGAATATTTTACGCATCATGAAAATAGAAACCGCTTTTACCTGTTTCTGCTCCTGACGCTGGGGGCGACGCTTGGCGTGTTCTTTTCGGCAGATTTGTACACGACGTTCATTTTCTTTGAGATCATGTCCTTTACCTCCTATGTGTGGGTGGCGCAGGAAGAGAATGAGCCGTCTTTGCGGGCGGCGGCGACCTATCTGGCGGTAGCGGTGATTGGCGGCCTGGTGATGCTGATGGGCTTATTTCTGCTGTACCATACGCTTGGGACGCTTACGATTTCAGAATTGCTCCCGGCGGCAGCGAAGTGTGCCGATAAGAAACTTTTGTATACGGCGGGCGTGTGCGCGCTGGTGGGCTTCGGAGCCAAAGCGGGTGCGTTTCCGCTTCATATCTGGCTTCCGAAAGCGCATCCGGTGGCTCCGGCTCCGGCTTCGGCGCTTCTGTCCGGTATCCTGACAAAGACAGGGATTTTCGGAATCCTGATCATCAGCAGCAATCTGTTCCTTCATGACGCCGCCTGGGGAACATTGATTCTGGCGGTGGGCGTGCTGACGATGTTTGGCGGTGCACTGCTGGCAGTCTTTTCGATCGACCTGAAACGGACGCTTGCCTGCTCATCGATGTCCCAGATCGGGTTTATCATGGTAGGAATCGGAATGCAGGGGCTTTTGGGCGAAGAAAATGCCCTGGCAGTACACGGTACGCTGCTGCACATGATCAATCATTCAATGATTAAGCTGGTGCTTTTCATGGCGGCGGGAGTGATTTTCATGAATGCCCATGCGCTGGATTTAAATGAAATCCGCGGGTTTGGAAAGCGGAAGCCGCTTCTGAAAGGGATTTTCCTGATCGGCGCACTGGCGATTGCCGGGATTCCGTTGTTTGGCGGCTATATCAGTAAGACGCTGCTCCATGAGAGTATTGTGGAGTTTGGAGGCGGCGGGCTGATGCGTGCCGTGGAATACATCTTCCTGTTCAGCGGCGGATTGACCGTTGCTTATATGACAAAACTGTATACGGCTATTTTTATTGAGGAAAATGAAGATAAAAAAGTTCAGAAAAAATTTGACGGCGTCAGGAATTATATGAATCCGGCCAGCGCTTTCGCGCTGGGGGGAAGCGCCCTGGTTCTGCTGGTGTGGGGGTTGTTTCCGCATACAATTATGGACAGGGCGGCAGAGCTTGGGCAGGGGCTGATGCACCTGGAGGAGAGCGGACATACGGTTTCCTATTTTAGCGTGACGAATCTGACCGGGGCGCTGATTTCCATTGCCATCGGCGCACTGGTATATGGGGTTGTGATACGGAAGCTTCTGATGAGGAAAAACGAGGCGGGAGCGAGCGTATATATCAATGCGTGGCCTGCATGGCTGGATATGGAAAATCTGATCTACCGCCCGGTGCTGTTGGGATTTCTCCCCTTTGTGAGCAGGCTGGTATGCAGGGCGCTTGACAGTTTTTTAGATACGCTGACGGTAATTCTTCGGAAAACGCTTTATCGGGACAGTCCTCTGCCCCATGAACTTCCGGAGGGAAATAGATTTACGCTGACTGCGGGACGTGTGTTGAACTTCCTACAGTGGCTGGGAAATAAAATCCATCATAAAAATGGCGGCGGGGATAAGGATTTCGTGCATATCCTTGCCATGAAAAATGAAGAGATGAAAGAGTCGAACCGAATCATTCAGAGGAGTCTCTCTTTCGGGCTTCTGCTGTTCTGCATTGGCTTATGCCTCACATTGATTTATATTATTCTGTGGTAAAAAGAACCGCCGAACGGGTAAGCGTATCCGTTTGGCGGTTCTTTTTAGGCAGAAAGCGCTGTATGATAACAAGAGCGTCTGGTTTGTTATGGAAGCGCTACGTAGTCTTTGGGTACTTCAATCCCAAGTTTTTTGCAGATGGTTTCATTATATTTCTTTGTGAACCTGGCGGGGAATTCAATCGGCATTGCTGCGATGTCTTCTCCGTCCTCCAGAATACGTACGGCCATTTCTCCGGTCGCATACCCAAGCGAATAATAATCAATGGAAAGTGTAGCGGCTCCGCAAATCCGGCAGGTACTCTCTTCGCCGGTGATAACAGGAGTCTTGTCTGCCACACAAATATTGGCAATCAATTCGGCGTTGGCCGCTGCCGCATTGTCTGTAGGGATGTAGAGGACGTCGCAGGCGGAGGAGGCTGTGATGGTGACGGAGGAAATCGCGTTGGAATCAGAGAATGGGTATGCTTCGCACGTAAAGCCCAGAGCCTCCAGTTCGGAACGGATTACCTCTGCCTGGTATTCGGAATTTGGCTCGGAGGAGCAGTAAAGAAGTCCGGCTTTTTTGGCTTCCGGGAACAGTTCCCTTATCATGGCGGCCTGTTCCTCTAACGGGGCCAGATCTGTGGTGCCGGAGATGTTTCCTCCCACGGTTCCATCAAAGCCGTCAATTTGGAGTGCGGCGGCGTAATTGGTGACAGAGGTTCCGAGGATGGGAATTTCTGTCGTAGAAGTGGCGGCGGTCTGAAGGGCTGCGGTAGAGTTTGCAAGAATCAGATCCACATCCTTCGATACCAGATCATTCATAGCGGCGGTGCATACGGAGTAATCGCCCTGTGCATTCTTTTCATCAAAAATGACACGGTCTCCCAGTTTTTCTGTGAGAGCGTCTTTAAAGCCCTGTGTGGCCTCATCCAGTGCATCATGCTGCATAAACTGGCAGATTCCCACGGTAAAGCTGGAAGGATCCTTGCGGCTGTTCAGAAAACCCCATGCAAAACCTCCAAGTATCAGGATTATCAGCAGAATAATGAAGATTCTTTTTTTCATAGTATTTTTCCCCTTACAAGTGTATAGCTTTATTATAAATTTAAAAGGGGCATTTGTAAATTTGATAATTTTAATGATATACATCGAAAAAGTTAATGATACGAAATTTTTCAGTCGTGGGAAGGTCATGCGGACAGCATAACAGAGGAATGGAATATGGCTCCCTCATGGGAAAATTGTACGCCGCCATGATACTTTTTCGCAATGCCTGCGATGCTTTGCAGACCGATTCCCGTATGATGCGGTTTTGTGGAGAGATACGTTCCTTTGTTTTGGTTTACACATCCATTAAAACCATTGTCCACGGTAACGGCGAGCATTTTCCCGGAACAGATGATGTTCAGGGAAATGAAGCGGTTATGGTCTTTGGCGTGATTTGCCGATTCTATGGCGTTTTCCAGAAGATTTCCAAGAAGGATTGCAATATCAAAGTCAGAAATCATAAGGCTGTCCGGGACGTTGATGCGGGCAGTAAAGGTAATCCCCTTATCAAGAGCCAGGGACTGATAATGACTTACAATCATGTTTGTCACGATATGGCTGCAAAACTTTGTTACTTCATATCTGCGCAGGATTTGTACATAGTTTTGAAGATAGTCGCTGGCTTTTTCTGTTTCTCCGGAATCTAAGAGGCTCTGTAGAATCAGAATATGATGCCGGAGGTCGTGGTGCATTTTCCGGTTATTTTCCGTGGTTTCCAGAATGCGTTTGTACTGTTCCGTCTGGATTTCAAGCTGATGCTGTGTCTGAGTAAGCGCCTGCATTTCTTTTATGTTCTGATGGGAAAGGAAAAGAATCCGGAAACATATAAAGTAAACGATAAATATAGTAAACATCAGGGCAAAATAGAGAAACAGGGTCATGGGGTTAAAAATGTTCATATAATCAATGGGAATCAGCCCGCTGCCCAGCAAAAGAAAGAGAAAAACAGACAGCAGGGACAGATAGCCGCTTTCCCGCCTGTCCAGTTCGTTGGCGATCGGGAGATAGCAGCGCTTCAGCAGAAGCAGCAAAAGAGGAAGTATGACGGACGTCAGGATAGCCAGGGTAAGCAGCGTGGTTCCATTATAGGGAAGCCCGTCACTAAAATTTTGCTGTTTCCAGGTTTCCAGTATGGTATCCAGAGAGGTCATAGTCAGGGCGGCCGTCATGGTGAAGGAAAAAATAAACAGTTTTTTCTGCCAGATTTCCCGCACCAGGTACCAGTATAGAAAGACGCAGGGAATCAGGCAGAATAAAAAGACCATGTTTGCGGATACGAAAAGTATCTGAGCCGGGGGCAGCATAGTTTTCAGAAAACAGCAGGTTACAGCGAAAAAAGCTGCCAGCAGCGGGAAACTAATACCGCAGATGACACACACTTTCCGGGCAGAGAACCGCAGATGGTCTTTGAAAGGATAAAAACACAGAAAAGCAAAGGGCGCCAGTTGTAGAAGACAGCCGAAAAACATGCGGAAAAAAATCATAGTTCCCCCTTTCTTGCCAGATCAAACAAAAAATTCTGGTACTGGGTTTTTAAGATGCTCCGGTTATTTCTTGATAATTTAATTTCCAACCCATTCTGTAAAAGAATATGGTCGTAAAAAAAAGAATCTATAAATTTCATATTTACAATGTAGCTTCGCTGTGCCCGCATGAACATATGCGGACCTAAAGCTTCGAACAGGGCGTCCAGAGAGGTATAAGTCTGCAACGTGTTTCCGGTTGTGTGGATGACGGAGATTTTATTAAAAACTTCGATATAAATGATATTTGCCATAGGAATGGGAATCGTTGCGTTCCTGGTTTTTATTTCCAGAATCCTTTCGGAAATCCGGTTCATGCGTTTCAGGCAGCGGTCTAAGGCATCTGAGACTTTTGCCTGGGTTAAAGGCTTTACCAGATAGTGGGCGGCGTCTACGGCAAAAGCTTCCACGGCATATTCCCGGCTGGCAGTGGAAAATACAATCTGGCAGTTTTCTGTCCTTTGCATATATTTTACGGCGTCCATTCCATTCATTCCGTCATAATAAATATCCATAAATACAATGTCATATGTCTGCCGGCAATTCAGAAAATCTTCCACGCACGAAAAGAAGTCGATTTGTACCGTGTATGCGGTCGCTGCGAAATGCGCGGAAACGTAGCTCTTTAATTCTTTTAGGGTCGTTTGATCATCATCACATAAGGCTATATACAAGAAAGTTTCCTCCTCCATTTGCTTAGTATATCACGCATGGAACAAAAATTCAAAGCCTGGAAAAGAAAATTCCCTAAAGTGCAGGTATTCGGGTGCGAAATGCAAGTCCGTAATAAAGAAAAGTATTCTAAAATAGATAGAAAAAGAACAAGGAGGAGTTCAGGTGAAGAAAAGAGACAGGAAAAAGAAGATTGCCATGCTTCTTTCCATCGCCCTGCTGGGAACAGAGCTGTTCCCGGTGACGGGCTATGCCGCAGAGGACAGGGCGGCAGAGGAAGCGCAGGAGCAGGCGCTGCGGGAAGAGCTTTCGCAAAATGCCGCAGAGTATCCGAACGGGCTGTTTGGCTTCCATACGACGCAGATACAGGGGACTGAGGGAGAAAAGCTGGAAATCACAGTCGTGCGTCAGGGCGGAACTGAGGGAGAGGCCAGCGTCAGCCTGAAAGCCGTGGATGTATCGGCGTCCTACGGAAACGATTATCTGATGACGGTGAAAGAGTCTGCTTTCTTCAGCCGTACGCTGGAGGGAACGGGCGGCGCGACGCTGATGGAACAGTATGCGGATTCCCTGGAGGTGACGGACGGGGAGCCGGGCATGGATGTGGAGGCGGAAGCCCCCGTAGACATGGAAACAGTAAACCAGGCCGCAGGAAACAGCGTATCCCGGACGGGGCTTGCCGGAGCGAAAGCTGCGCAGACAGGCGTGGTTCCGGTGCAGACGGCATGGAGGGAGCTGGATGGAAGCGGCGAAGAGGAAAAGGCCGGGGAAATCCTGAATCTGGGCGAGCGTTCCGTCCAGGAAATGATAGAGGAGATAGACGGAGTTTCCTGTACTCTGGATTTTGCAAAAGGGGAGTACAAAAAAGTCATTACGGTAGAGCTGATCGACGATGCGCTTTCAGAGTCCCAGGAACAGGTGATGTTTGGTCTCTATGGCGCGTCGGGAGCAGAGCTTGGCGCGAACGATTCGGCATGGATGAACATTCTCGACAATGACGACAAAGAGGAAGCCGTATTCGCTATGGCGGCAGAGCACGTTACTGCGGACAGGGCAGAGGGAGAAGTGAAGGTCACAGTCAAAAGGACGGCGGGCACAGAGCAGATGTCTGTGGTTACAGTGGGGACTTCGGCTGTGGACGCCAGCCCCGGCACAGACTACGAATCCATGACACAGGAGCTGGTATTTCCGGCGGGAATGACGAGTAAAGAAGTGAGCGTCAGGCTTCCAGCTTCCGATACGGAGAAGGACGTGTCCTTTTATGTGGGTTTAAGCTCTGTTTCCGGGCGGGTAGAGGAGTCGGCAAAGGCTACGCTGGTGACCGTGACGGACAGGCAGCCGGACGGGACGCTTGCGAGTGTGACGGAAACGATGGAAGGTTCTGAGTGGAAAGACACAAGAAATGTAGGGGCAAATCTGGATGTAAACAATTCCAGGAACGGAACCGCAGGCAGAACGCTCCTTAGCGGACTGGATCTGTCCACGGCCAGCGAGGTAAGGATTACCTGGCAGTCCACAGGCGGTAAGTATGATTACAAAGACGGCTGTGACAAGAAAACAGCAAGGGGACGTGAGGTCAGCTTCAGCATTAATGGAAAAGTGGTGGAGACAAAGAGCGGCGACTCCTTTGACAAAAGAACAACCAGTATCAATGTGGCGTCTAAGGGCGTACAGGTAACAGGCAGCAAAGTAGAAGCGAGGGTGAAAACCACGGGAGAAAACAGGAATGCAAACCTGTATGTGGAAAAGATAGAAATTGCTTATCCCGGGTATACCTATACGATAAACAATGATTACGGCTATAACCAGAAGAAAGAACTGGTGAATACGACGAACACTTACGTGGAAAAGGTTTACACAAGTTCCGGCACGGGAGGCTGGACGCCTGGGACGGTATTTCAGCTTGGAAAGGGGACGATTAACGAAGGCTTGTCCTCCGTTACGGTATACCGTCCGGGCGACAAGCTGAACTTTAGCTGGTCTTTGAATACTTCCGCGAAATCAAGCGCCGGTACGGTGATTAATGGAGACCGGGTGGAGTTCAAGGGCTGGCAGCTCCGGAAGAAAGGAAGCGCTACGACATGGAGCATTACGATTCCCGATATTGAGTTTGATAAATCTTTTATCCAGGAGTGGAAGGATTATATACAGGAAAATAATGTTATAAATGTCAGGCCGGTATTTAAGGTCAAAGACGCAGCGATTACTTTTGAAAATAAGGAGACACAGAAGGGCAGCTACAAAGGCTATGGAAATAATACAACCCTGTCAGTAAAAAGGCTGGATACCGTCAGCGTGACAGGCGTGGCAAAGACAGGGTTTGCCGTCACAGGGTTTTCCGTGTGCGAGTCTGGCACAAAGCTGGATGTTTGTAAAGGCAAGGTAAAGGAGCCGGGAAAAGCAGTGACGCCGATCGCTACCGGAAGGAAGGACACGATTAAGCTTGCCCCGCTGCATGATTGTACCGTCAATATGCTCTATACGGAGCCGACCCTGACCGTAAAGGCGGATAAATTAGGAGATAATCCAGACAAAGGCTCCGTGGTATATTATGACCCGGAAACGAAACAGGGATTTTCCGGGAAAAAAGGGAAAGATATGGTAATAAAGCCTGCCTCTCTGGAAACTCTGTACCGGATGATCGGAGTGCCGGATCCGGGCTATCTCACGTACTGGAGGGATGGGACGCTGGATTTGGATGATTCGGGAACTTCCAGTGAGAAGGAGAAGGAAACGTATAAAGAGTACACAGAGTTTTCACCGGTAAGCGGCGATGTGCTGGCATATACGACGAAGCTTCCGTTCAGTAAGATCTACTATGATTTCCAGCCGGCCAGAGTGGTAAAAAACCCCCAGTCCATTGAGGGAAGGGTTTACCTGATTGACAAAGAAATCTTTACCGGAAAGGAAAGGAAAAAGGGCGTCAACGGCGCGACGGTCACCGTATCCAACCAGTCCGAGGTGACGAAGATGAACCCCAGCAGCAGCAGGCTGAAAGGTGGAGACGGATATTTTGAGGTTTACGACGACACATTCAGTGTTTACGGTTACTATCTGGTAAACATCAGTTACACAGGAACAAACGGCGGAACCATCAATACTTCCTATGTATGTAATCCGGGAAGCTTTAAGCCTCTGGAAATCGAGACGGATGAGAAAATCTGGGTAAACAGTGCGGCGGCATACCGGGTCGAGGATGGAAAAGAAACTGCTATCACAAACCTGAAAGATATTAATAACGGAGATAACCTGTTCCGTCTGAAGATTCAGACGGGAAGCCTTGCGTCAGTCATCCCACAGAAAGCGACGCTGCGATTCTACAGCAGCGACGGGAAGCCGGTAAACCAGACGGTCGTGGATACCATCAGGACAGAGGACGGCGGCTGGTTTACGCTGGACTTTAACCCGAAAAATCTGGAACTGGCGAAAGGGACGAGACTGACCGTCCAGTTCGAGGACAGCAATGGAAACGCCTGCTTTGAGCGGGAGACAGGAATTTCCCTGACGGAAGCAATCGGAACCCTGGATTTGACGAACAGCTTTGCGTTCGGAGGAGGGAATACGGTCATTAAACTGATCGGAACCATTAATTCCGCTTTCCATCTGGGATGGAACGGGGATTTTGACAAGAGCGACGCAGTATCAACGTCTACAGATGAGAGCGGGCGGACGGTAAAAACCGTGAGTCTGGGATTTTCGAAGGACGGAATCTCAAAGGAGAAAGAGCTTTACAGCCTACAGACAGCAGCAGACGGAAAGACCAAAGCGGATGAGAACCTTGCGAAGCTGAAAAAAGAACGCGCCGGGACGAAGGACAAGGACAAGCAGAAAGAACTGGATGAGAAAATCGGGAAGGCGCAGACGGAAAAGACGAAAGCCGATGAAAAATACAACAAAGCAATCGATACCAGCGTATCGAAAGAGAAGGTAAAGACAAATGTAGGGGCAAATGTAAACCTGGATGTGGAGTTTAAATTTGCCATGAGCTTTGCGCTGGATGAAGAGGAAAACCAGTGGTATTTCAGCAATATGATGGTGTATGCGGAGGTCAAAGGCGGAGCAAATGTAAACGTTTCCTTTGCCACGCCGATTGGAATCACCATCAACCTGGGATTTGGCGCAGGCGGAAAGGGAAGCGCACTCTTTGTGGTGGAGGAACGTGCGGACCAGTCCAATCCGAAGAGGTATTATCTTGGCACTCTAAAAGATAAGGATGAAGACCGCATCAACATCTTTAATTGCGATCTGACGTCAGACAACAGGGCTTTTGACGGAAGCGGGACGTTTGAGGTAGACCCGTATATCTCGATTTCTGCCGGAGCCGGGGTGCTGGGAAATATGGTCAAGGTATCCGTGGACGGGAAAGCGCAGTTTGAAATGACTTTCTTTACCGATGAAAGGGAGAACTATGGCTCGGTGAACCTGTCTGCCAGCATTTCCGTAAAGGTGCTTGGAATCGGCGGTTCGTGGCCGTTCGTATCGAAGGATGTACCGCTGTTTGGAAACACGCCTTCGGCTTTAGAGGAATTGGAAAGCCAGAATTATCTGTATGATTCAGCCGAAATGTTACAGCCGGATGAAAGGGCTTACCTCGAAAACCGGGGCAAATGGAATGCCGGGGACGGCATGGAGAGCTATTCCATCGAGGAAAACGGAGCGGGACTTGAGAAAACGGTTCTACAGGAGGGATTGTATACGCATCCGGATATCCAGATGGTTCCTGTCGGGGATACCGGAAAGATTCTGGCAGTATTCCTTGATGATCATGGAGACAGGGACGCATTAAACGCCCCGGCCCTGTATTATACGGTTTATGACGGAAGCAAATGGTCAGAGCCCCGGATACTGGAAGATGACGGTACGCTGGATGAAGCGCCAGTTATATCGGATCTTGGTGATCAGGGAATTCTGGTGGCATGGTCTACGGCAAACAAGGCGTTTACTGAAGAGACCTCCAGGGTAGACATGGTGAACGCACTGGATATCCATGCGGCGCTGTTTGACGTTTCCAGCCTGAGCTTTGGGGATATTATGGCTGTCACCCGCGAGACAAAGGAGGATACGGTGGCGGATGTGAATCCGAACATTTCCTGCGACGGGGATAAGCTGGTGATCTACTATACAAAGAATGAGTATGAAGTATCGGATGCGGCCTCCGGCGAGGTGATCGGCGATGTGGTACATCCGGCGGTCAGCCTGATGGCGTACCGGCTGTATGATTTCGCGTCAGGTACGTGGAGGGAAGAATACTCTGAAACAGAGAAAGCGGCGATTCTTGAAAATTCCGGACTTCAGGGAAAGGAAGCAGAAGCGTATTATCAGAACTACGTGGCAAACTGGTACGGACAGATCTTTATGAATACAGCTCCCGCTGTTTACATTGAGGAATCTCTGGATGAACAGGGATACTGGACGGAAGAACCTGTGATCTATCCGGGTTATACGGTGCGTACAGGAGAAATTCATGAAAATACGGTGGCAGATGAAACGACAACGGTAAGCGGAAGCCAGGAGGCCGTGCAGACAGAGCCGAAGATTGTGGACAGCGACGCCATCACTTACAGCGGAATCAGCATCTTTGCCTATGTGGTGGATTATGACAGTGATATGAGTACTGTGAATGACAGGGATGTTTATGTCCAGCTCTATGATTTTGCAGAGGATACCTTCTCGCATCCGATTATGGTGACTTCCGATTATGTGGAGGATACGAATGTACGGTTTATGAGGCTTGGCGAAGGGGAAAAAGCCCAGACTTACTTAAGCTGGCTCTCGGACGGGGATATCAAAGCGATGAATCTTTCCGCACTGGTGAAGAACAGTGAAACTGCGCTGAAGAAAGGCGTGACAGACAGCGGCGTGGAATACTATTACATCAATAAGTCTGCGGACTGTGAAGCGTATGAGCCGGCGTCCGTGATAATCCAGGGTCCAAGAGATGAAGAGACGGAGAACAGTAAAAGCGCGATTACAGGATTTGACGTAAGAGTAAATGGAACCTATGTGTACTTCGTATGGACGCAGCGGGCATTCACACTGGCAGACGGTGTGGAACCTGACAGCGAGGAAGCGTCTCTGGCGGAAAACCAGAAGATTGAAACCCAGGTTTACGCATCCAGATGCGACATTTCCGATGGGCGTATGACAGGCGCAATCCAGGTGACTTCCGGAAAAGGAATGAACTATGGAGACACGGCGTTTACCGTAGATGCGGACGGCGGGATGAAGGTACTGGCAAGCGCCGCGGGCACGGATGTCAAGTCCTATGAGGAATTCAGAGACGAAATCAGGGCGTACAATGAGCTGGCGGCTGAGGAGGACAAAGTAGACCTTCCGGATGAAGAGAACTATACAGAATATGCAAAGGTAAACGAGGATCAAAAGAAGCTGGTAATGCTGAATGTTTCTGCCGGCGAGGGATATCTGGCGCTGGAGGACGTCTCACTTGAAAATCTGGCTGCCGGGACAGACAACAGCATAGCCTTTACGATGAAAAATGAAGGCTTTGGCGCCGTGGAGAACCTGGAACTGACCGTAAAAGATAAGGATGGAAAATCGCTGCTGCTGAAATCCACCACCATTACAGAGGACGAGACGGATACGGTACAGGATGAAATCGTAGATTCTATCCGGATAGATTCTCTCTATGGAGGTGACAAATGGCAGGGCGTAGCGGTATGCACTCTGGCAGAGGAGGATACTGCGGCTGATTACACCATTCAGGTAAAGACAAAGGACGGCGTAGTGATTGACGAGACTTTCCATAAAGAAATCGCAGATAATACGGCGCTTACAGAGTTTGAAGTGTGTCCGACAGAGGAAAGGGACGTCTTTGAACTGAAAGGAAAAGTGGAAAATCTGGCGGACAGGATTTCCGAGGCGAATACTCTGGCATTTACCATGACGGATCCGGACGGGCAGGAGCAGAAGATAGGGGAAATCCCGGTTTCACCGATCAAACAGGGCGGTTCCTTCGAATTTGACACGCAGGTCAGGGTAGATTCCGAAAAACTCTTTGTCACCAGACGGGTGGAAAAAGAGGACCAGAGCCTGGAGGCGCTGGAATCTACAGGATGCTTCCATGCTTCTGTAAATGGCAGCCGGATGACAGACACCTATGAGCGTATGGTGGACGGCGGGGCATACCGCTATGTGGAAAGCATTCAGGAAGTGAGGATTAACGATGGGAGCCCGATTACCGTGGAAGCCGGAGAGCTGAAAAGAGTGCAGGCGAACATCAAATCTTCGATGGCAGACCCGGAGGATAAGATTACGGGAACCGAAGGCCTTCAGGTTCTGTGGGCGACAGAAAATCCGGACGTGGCAGAGGCGGACCAGGCAGGCTACATCGAAGCGAAAAAACCGGGAACGACAGAGCTGTACGCCTATATTATGCCGAAGAACAGCACCACACGTGTAACAGACGACCGGGTTACGGAAAAGATGGAATACGAAGAACTGCCAAACTACAACGAGCTTCCGGGCGAGGCAATCGTCATGTACAGTACCACGGTCACCGTAAATGCAAAAAACAGCGGACAGCCGGTCGTGAAGCAGGAACCGAAACCGGGAGAAAAGGTGACGGTCGGAGAAAAAGTCTATCTCGTAACCAAATCCGACGGCAAAGCAAAAGAAGTTTCCTTTGCCGGGCTGGACAAAGCCGGCGCGTCGGCAAAGAGCGTGGCAATCCCAGCCACCGTGCAGATAGAGGGAAGCAGCTATCAGGTAACGGGAATCCAGGCGAAAGCGCTCGGCGGAAACAAAAGAATCACAAGCGTGGCAGTCGGAAGCAATGTGCGCACCATCGGAAAGGGCGCATTCCAGAACTGCGCGAACCTGGCAAAAGTAACCTTTAAGGGTAAGAAAGTAACGAAAATAGACAGCCAGGCGTTCCAAAACTGTAAGAAGCTGAAAACATTCAAATGGAACGGAACGGCGCTCAAAACCATAGGAAAAGCGGCGTTCAAGGGATGTAAGAGCCTTACAGGCTTTATCGTTACAAAGAACGTAACGCAGATCGGGTCAAATGCTTTCCTGGGATGTACAAAGCTGAAAAAAGTCGTATTTATGGGCGGCAGGAAGGTTAAAATGGGCAGCCAGGCATTCTACAAGACGAGTCCCAAAGCCGTATTCCGGGTTCCGA
>OMNT01001038.1_pt1 | contig 27470 bp, 23 predicted proteins | sample 1672551 | NCBI WGS metagenome assembly OMNT01 (sample SAMEA3136698, study PRJEB25190) | human gut metagenome | reverse complement strand
CCCTGCACCCCGGCGCAAAGGGCTGGCTGCCCTCTGCACACCCGCACCGGCAAAGCCGGCGTCCATCGCCCATGCAATTTCCGCCGCTTTCACCGGCTCCGCATCCACGCATTTGCATCTGACGGCGGAAGTTGGATGCGGAATGCACCCGTAGGGATTGCCGATCAAGGCGCTGGATGCAGACCCGGTGTTTTTTCAGAAATAGCACCCATTTCAGACGTTTTTTTACCGTCTGAAAACCATGTTCCTTTGCGTACGCTCTGGCTGCGGCCAGCCGTTCTTCGCTGTACGGCGGCACCAGCCGAATGGACAGTCTGGCCTTGTCGAGCACATAGGTCACGCCGCCTTCCGGCGTATTTAGCTCCAAACGGCACAGCATGGGATACCTCCGGCTGAAATCCGCCAGCCTGCGCTTCAACCCAGCGTTGAAGGTATAGATGCTGGCAAGTTTCTCCGCTTCGTTCCAGTTGATGACGGTTTCTTTTTCATACTTGGACAGTTTCGTCACGCCACCCCTCCTCATCGTTTTCATTAGCTTTAAGCGCATGCAAACTGCGCTTGAGACGGTGGTATTCGTCCATCTCTCTGCGCAGCCGGTGGTAAAAGGCCTCGTGCCTGCTTTCATCTACCTCCGTCTCCATCTTCCGGGCCAGCTCCAGCATCCGGCGTTTTGCCTCCGGATCAACCGTCAGGGCCGTCAGCCATTTCAGCCGTGCCACCGTGTTATCATGGCTGGGACAGGCGAAAGCGTAAAGAATCTTCTTTTCCTTCATGCTCAGTTTCATGGTAAATTTCCTCCCTTTCTTTTTTTGCCGCAGAGCCAAGCCCCCGATTGACAAACCTGTTTCAAGGTTCATGCCCCGGCGGCAAGAACCAGTTTACAAGAAAAAGAGGCCCGTTCCCGTATATCCAAAACGTCGGAAGAGCACTCGAAATCGGTATATTTCCACGCTTATGGAATCGTGTTATAATGAAGATAATGGAAAAAGCAATATCGGGAGGGGACTTTGGATGTATGTAAAGCTGACGATCCCGGAAAGGCTTCAGGACCTGCGCAAGGAGCGCCACCTGACGCTGGAACAGCTGGCGGAGCAGACCGGTCTGTCCAAATCGGCACTGGGAAAATATGAAACCGATGACTACAAGGATATCAGCCCGTTTGCGATCGCGACGCTGGCGAATTTCTATGGCGTATCCACGGACTATCTGCTGGGGTTGTCCGAAAATAAAAATCACCCAAACGCAGAACTTCAGGCTCTGCATCTGAGTGACGATATGGTAACCCTTTTAAGCAGCGGCAAAATCAACAACCGGCTGCTCTGCGAACTTGCCACGCATTCCAACTTCCAACGGCTGATGGTGGATATGAAAATCTTCATCGACCGGATCGCGGATATGCGGGTGGACCAGATGAACCTTATTCTGGAAGCTACCCGGCAGACCATCCTAGGCAAATACGCGCCTGGAGAAAACGACCTCTATGTGCGGACGTTAGAACTGGGGCAGGTGCAGGAGAGCGACTTTTTCAGCCACATCCTGCATGACGATCTGGACAACATCCTCCGGGACATCCGGGAAGCGCATCGAAAAGACAAGACTACCGCCGACCCGCAGCCCACGCTGGAGGATATCAAGGATAAATTCCAGCGGGATATTCAGCAGGGCAGTTCTACGGAAACGATGATCCACGTATTCTGCGACAAGATGCAGATCCCCTTTGAAAAGATTTCCCCAGAGGATTTCTCGGCGTTTCTGCGAATTCTGAGCCTGTCCAAAATGATCAAAAATCCCAACAACATGAGAGGAAAGGCGAAAGCCTATCCGGTGCATCCGCAACGATACAGGAAAAAGTGAAAAACGGAGTGCAACAAGGGAGCTCCGAAAGTCAAAAGCCCCTTGCGCTTAGCTTCAATTCCACTCCTGCATCAAAAGGAAATCGCAAAGATTCCGGTGCTTGATTCCGTTCCTGCTCATATCAAAGGCATCCAGCGAAACCACATATTTGGGGAAGTTGTCCCGGATGCCGTCATATGCCCCAAACTCTCGCGCCACGTTCTCCTCCGAAGCGAGCAAATACGCAACCTGCACGTAGAGCTTTTCTCCCCGCTTGTCGCACACAAAGTCGATCTCCTTATTCCCTGCTCTTCCCACGGTGATGGCATAGCCTCTGCGCAGCAGTTCCAGATACACGATATAATAATCGATCTGCGCTGAGCAGAGGTTTCCCGCCTCATGCGTCTAGCCATTTACAGCCAGAATGCGGCGTTTTGGTCCAGAATGGACTTGCGCTCCCGCCAATCGGGCATCAGCGTTGTGAGGAAGGTGTAAAAGCGCTTTGAGTGATCGGGATGAAGGAAGTGGCAAAGCTCATGCATCACGACATATTCGATGCAGTGCCGAGGCGCCTCCAGTAGGCGTTTATTTAGCGTAATGATGCCCTTTTGGGCCAGGCAGGAGCCCCAGCGGGTTTCCATGTTGCGGATGCGCAAGGCAGGCATGGAAATTCCATATTTTTGAAATATCGGATAGATTTCTGAAAGAATTTCGCTGAAAACAGCGTGACACTGCTCGTCCAGATAGGCTGTGACAAGCCTTTGCTTCTTGGAAAAATCATCCGGGTCTTTTGTTTGAAGGTATAGATAGACGCCATCGTTCCAAATAGTATCCCGCACATTCTTTTCAACGCTCAGACGGACGCCTCTGCCGAGCAGGTAAAAGGTTTCTCCGCTGACGTACTGCTTGGGCTGTGGCGCATACTGAGCCATCTCCCGGTATTTTTTCTGTGCTGAGCGAATATAGCCGCCTTTGCCTGCCACAAAGGCGTCGACCCTTTCAACCGAAATGGCAGGATGGGCGGAAACGAATACGCTGCCGTCCCTGTGAATGCGCAAGTTTAGGTTTTTCACCGGCTTTTGCTCCAGCAGATAGCGAAGGGGGGCACCGGCGTATAATATGGTCCTTTCCTGTGGCATCTTGGTCAAAACCTCCGAAGCGCAACGGTTTTTACGTTTTCAATGATTTTGTCGATGGTTTCAAAGGATAGCTTCAGGCCGCGCTGCTTTTCATACGCATAGAACAGATCGTCGATATCCTGCGAGATACGGTCATGGATAGTCTTGCTGCTGGTCCAGTCCACCTGACTGTGTTTCGCAATGATTTTCGTGATTTCCTCCGCGATCTCCGCCGCGAAATCAGGGGAGACTTCCGCTTCGTCGGCCGCATCAAACACCGCTGATATTACGCCGTAAAATGCCTGCGCGTGGACGTTGTTCCGAATAGCTTCCGGGTAGGTTACAGTCGTTCTTCCGGCGTGATAGTCCTCCATGATGGCACGCATCTTTGCAAGATACTCTGCCTCGGAGATCACCTTTTCCTTGTATTGCTCCAGAGCTTCCTTAATCCGCTTGGAGAAGCTGTCATAATAGGCGGGGTTTTCATCATGCTTTTCGCTGATGCTGCGGTTGAGCTTGCTGGTAATGGCGTCCGCTTTTGCCCGAAGCGTGCCCAGCTGCTCCAGCTCGTGCTCGAAATCATCCTTGCTGAGAATGTTGATAGGGCTGGTGATTTGCTTGAGCCCGGCTACCGAAAGGTGCGTGTCCAGCAGATTTTGCATCAGGGGCTCATATTCCCGGTTGTCGATCGCGTCGCAATACTGGATTTTTACACTGCGGCGTACCTTGGAAAAGAACACGAAAGCGTTTTGATACTGCTTTAATTCATCTTGGGGAAACGCGGCATAGGCCTGCTCTGCGTTCAGCACCAGACTCAATGCTTTGCCAAACGCGCAAAGCAGCTGGTAAAAGCTCTCCCGTATCTTGTCGTCGGCAAGAAACACCTCGACTTCTTCGATATCGCGTGGATTTTTCAGCCCGGCAAACAGCTCGGCCAGTCGGGTGTAGGCGTCCCGAAGGCCACCCACGCAGGACATGACATCCACCACAACCCCTTTAAGGTCTCTGCCGTCAAAGTTCTCCAGTCCCGCGCCGCTGTACAGGTCCATGGCGGCATCCAGCTTTTCGATCAGTCCGCGGTAGTCGACAATCAGGCCGTAGTCCTTGCCCTCATAGAGCCGGTTGGTGCGGGCGATGGCCTGCAAAAGCCCGTGTTCCTTGAGCTCCTTGTCGATGTAGAGCACCTGGCAGATGGGCGCGTCAAAGCCAGTGAGGAGTTTGCTGCACACGATGAGGATGTCGATATCCCCAGCGCAAAACTGGTTTTTGATCGCTTCTTCATAGGTGTCTGCATCGCCGTAGCGGTTCATCATCTTGTTCCAGTAGGCGATGACCTTATCGTCGGAGCCCTCATCCATGTCGTCCACGCTTTCCCGAAGATCAGGAGGAGAGATCACCACGGCGCACTCCAGGTCGCCAAACTGCTCAAAGCATTCCAGATACCGCACGGCGTCCCGCTTGTAATTGGTAGCCAGCATGGCCTTGAAGCCGGTGCGTTTATACCCCTCCATGAAGTGCTCGTTGATATCCAGCGCAATGCGCCTGATGCGGGCGTCGGTGGAGGTTAGGTGGCGGATGCTGCTCCACTTGCGGGACAGGTCCTCCCGCTGTGCCTCTGTGAGCCGCTTGGTGGTCTGCTTGAACCACAGGTCAATGTTGGCCTCATCCACGTTCTGCTCCACGAACCGCCCTTCATAGATCAGCGGGACAATGGCCCCGTCGTCCACGCCGTCCTTGATGGTGTATTTGTGGATCAACTTGCCAAACCTGGCCATGGTGTTTTTCTCGCTCTTCATCAGCGGGGTACCGGTAAAGCCGATATAACAGGCATTTGGGAACACCGTGCGCATTTTAGTGGCAAGCAGGCCATAATTGGAGCGGTGGCTTTCATCCACCAGCAGGAACACATCCCGGGAAAGGTTTCTGTGCTCCAGCTTTTCGGCGGTGTTGAACTTGTTGATAATGGTGGTGACCACATCCGCCTTGCCGCTGCCCAGCAGCTCTACCAGATGCCGCCCGCTGGCGGCCCGTGCCGGACTGAGGCGGGTATGGGCAAATGTGGCTGTGATTTGCCGGTCCAAATCTTTACGGTCGGTGACAATAACCACCTTCGGGTTACAATCCGACAGCTCCATCAGGATATATTTCGCCAGCATCACCATGGTCAGGCTTTTGCCGCTGCCCTGCGTGTGCCAGACGACGCCACTTTGCCGGTTACCCTTTTCATCAGGCTGGGCAATGGTTTTGACGATCTCCTTAATGGCAAAATACTGCTGATACCGGCAGATTTTTTTCACGTTGGCGTCAAAGAGCACAAAGTAGCGGATCAGCTCCATGGCCCGTTCCCTGCTGAGCAGGGAGATCAGGTTTCGGTCCTGCTCGGTGGGCGTGCGACCGGTTACGTGCCGGGCCAAGGCATCCTCCAGAAAAGCTGTATCCTGTTCCTTCCACACGTTCCAGAACTTTTTAGCGGTGCCTGCGGTGGCATATTTGACGGTGTTTTTGTTGGTCGCTATCACAATCTGCGCGAATTGATAGAGCTGGGGGATACACTCCTTCTGTTGGTTGCGCACATTTTGCTCCACGGCCTGCTCCACGCTGACCTGAGGGGCTTTGCATTCGATGACCGCAAAGGGGATGCCGTTAATGAACAATACGATATCCGGCCGGGCATTATGTAGCTTGTCCCGGCTGTCCACGGCGAACTCCTGCGTCACATGGAACAAATTGTTTTCCGGATGCTCCCAGTCGATGTATCGTAGGTTAAAGCTGAGGGTCAACCCCTCGCCTACGGTTTCGGGATAGCTTTTGCCCAGCAGCAGTGCGTCATAGATTTTTTCACTGGCGCGTACCAGTCCTTCGGCGGCTGGCTCCTGCTCCAGATCCTCCATGGCGCGCTCAATGTTGGCGGCGGAAAACTCATTCTCCGCGCCGGCAAAGGCATAGCGGTTGATGCGCCGCAGCTGGCCGCGCAGAATGTCCTTAAGCAGCACATGGTACCGGCTGCCTCGCTGGGTCTCGCAGTCCTGCGGGGAAATGTAGGTATAACCCATGGACTGGAGCAATTCAACGGCCGGCTGCTGGCTGCTGTATTTTTCAAGATAGAGGTTCGGGTCCACGGCGGGGCCTCCTTTCGTAAATGTCAACAGATACAGATGGACAAGGAAAAGCCCAACCATTTACCGTGAGAGCCCTTTGATTGCGCCTTGCACCATAGTTGCAACAATGGACTGGCTGATTTCTTTTACCACATCAAGAACCATGGGAAGACCTTTTTGGGTAATAACGTCTTTTGTCTTGTTCCAAATGGTGTCTTGCCGAATGCTGCTTATAAAATCGTGTGCTTCCCAGGTCAGACCATACACAATCAATGCAGCGACAATGCCATGAACCTCATTGACAATACATTCTTTTATAAATCCATGTTCATGCAATAGACGACAATGAAAAATGATTTCATTGAGAGAATATCCTTTTTCCTTTAGTTCGTCTATTGACTGATTCAATAATCTGTCAGCATCTTCCATTTGTAGAAGAATGTCTCGACACAAGTCCATATTTCGTCTCATATTTTCACCCTCACAATGCCCGTCAGCAACAGCTGCATCAGGGCTTTTTTCTTTTGCTTTTCCTGTTCAATGTCCTGTCGGAGCAGGCTGATTTCGCGGTCGGCGGTGGAGAGGACTTGGGCGATGGCAGATTGTTCAGCAATATGAGGAAGTAGAATTTCAAACTTTAAGAAATCTTCCGGTTTTACGGCCATGCGTTCATATACTGTTCCCTCTTCGTATTTTCTTACAGCATTGATAAAGTCCCAACGCATGAGATAATTAGCCAGGTATTCCTTGCATACATTTTGGTTCACTTCAAATGTCACATAAATTGGAGAGAAAATTGCATCTCCAAAGGTGTTTTCACAAATTACACCGAATTTTAAATTTGCCGGGTTGTAACAAATATCTCCTTTATGTGTAATCTTATATTCCTTGTATTCATCTCTTACAAGATGATCCCTGTCATAACGGTCGCTTTTGGGGAAAATACCTTCTGTTGATAATGTAACATGTGGATATTCCAATCCTTTTGGGGAATATGTTTTTCTCTCATGCAGTATATTTTTTAATTTTGTTTTTTTCCATGCTATATTAAACCCCGGCAGACGCTTTTTGCCGGTCAAAAGTTGCTGCATAAGATACATTTTCTGCCGCAGCTTTTCAGCCAGTCGATTTTCTTTCAGCTCAATCACCTTGTCCTGGGTGGTGAGGATGGCGGCGATTTTTTGCTGCTCAACCAAGGCAGGGAGAACGATAGACAAGTTCAAAAAATCATCTTTTGATATATTCTTCATGCTATTGCTAGTTCCACTTCCTAAGGCATGAATTGCTACTTGATACCGCTCTGAGTTTAGCAGATAATTCAACCACCTAAAGTTGCAAACTTTTTTCGATGAACAAATTGCCTGCCATAAGCGGTCTGGGAGAAAATGAATATTGCTGCCTTGTTCGACGTATCCACACGCGCCCACTAACAAGGGGGTATTCATGCGGCTAATAAGAATTGAGCCTTGTAAGATAGTACACTTAACTCTAGTCAAATCTTTTTTAATGACCGGCTTAGATTCAGAAAGATCAATCTTACCATCTGAAATGGAGGATGTTTTTAGTACATATATGCCAGTGTCGTTAGTAACATCCGAATTTACACTAGTACCAGATAATAAGTCTTTAATTACTGCATGTAGTACAGTCTTACTCCAACCAACTGGAACAATACCTATGCTTCCGCTTTTATACCCCTCCGGTACTTCGCCCCGGCGTATCTGCTCAATTCGTTGCATTATTTCATGCTTCATGTAGAAAGCCTCTCTTTTGCGCTTTTGTAAAGTCTGTGCAAAAAAATCATATTGGTGGCAACCAAGTTCAAAGCATATTCTACATATTCGTCTGGATAGTCACTCACAGTTGCGCCTTGACCATGGCCAGATGTCTTATTCCGCAGGACAGGCACACCTGTGTTTAAGGTTTGCAATATTCCAGTTATATGGTTGCGCAGGTAGGAAGGATAAAAACCGTTACTTTCCAATATGGCATTCAGCTTGCTTGCAGTGTCTTTATCTTTATCATATGTATATTGAAGACCCTCGCATATGGCTTTCATAATGCTTTCAAAGGTCTTTGCTGCGTTTAAAATAGCGTCTTTGTTCTTCCCCTTACGATAATGTTCGTAGGCCATAAGATATTCGTCTTCAGCGCCTCGAAATTCATCATCCATTAATAGTTTTAATGCAGGCCGGACTATGCTTTCATGAGCAAAAGTATTTGTCTTTTTAATAATTTCTCCGTTTATAAATTCATAACCGAGACGATGTTGCTTTAATCGATGGTTTAATTCGTCAATTGCCTGATAAAACAAATTGTCTGTTTTATAGAGCTTTTGAATCAATTGGTATACTAAGCCATTTGGTGAAAAACTTTCAAAGATAAAGTCCATTAGATCAAGAAAATCTGTATCACTGCAACTACTGCAATACATTTCTAAGGCATCAATGCTGTTAGAATTATGGTGGAAATTCCCTGGTATGTTTTTTAATCCCTTTTCCATCGAAAAATCTTCACATAATTTTTCCACTATTGATTTGCTTACAGAGACGTTCTCTGAAGATCCATAATAACCACGGGCGTTCTCCTGTAAGTTATCAATGCTTCTTAAAACTCTATTGACAATATGGAAAAACTGATTTCTAAATGCTTCTGGAAAACAGTCATAAACAAAAACCTCAGGATCACCTTCAGCATCACGTATTCTCTGAGAGTAGAGCGCCGGCATAGTAACACCTCTTATACTTCCAATTTTTGCTATTTCAAAATCTCATGAGCCCTTTAAACTTTTCACATCCGCCGCCAGCTTGTCCACATCGTCCGCCGCTTCCAGCGCCCGGCGGTGGGCATCATACTGCTCGTACTGCTCCAGCGCCAGCTTTTCCGCCACTTCCCGCTTCACGGTCCCGAAGTTTTCCAAAACCTCCCGGCCGTTGAAGCGTAGGAAATCCCCCAGCTTGTTTTCCCAGTCCGCCATGTGCATGGGGTGGTGTCCCTTGGCCTGCAGCTCCGCATAGTCCAGGTACATGTTTACGATCAGATTCAGCGTGCTGATCTCCTCATGCGTCATGTAGTTTTTCGCCACCGTCACATCGCCCCGCCGCACTTTGGCTCCCTTGAAAGCGGTCAGGCCCATGTTGTCCTTGGAAGCGTCCGCCCGAGTGGCGATGATCTCCGGCGCGGTATGGCCCGTGGCGGCATACTCCAGCTTGTTCTGCACCGACTTGAAGAAATTCTGCGCGATCCGGCTTTGACTGTCGTAGTCCACAGAAAGGGCGAAAATCTCCTTAACCTTTTGATAAACCCGCTTTTCGCTGGCCCGAATGTCCCGGATGCGTTCCAGCAACTCATCAAAGTAGTCGGCGCCGAATTCCCGGGGATTGCGCAGCCGCTCGTCATTGAGGACAAATCCCTTCTTCATATACTCGGTCAGCACATTGCTGGCCCACCGGCGGAAGTGCATGCCCACGTTGCTCCGTACCCGGTAGCCCACGGCCAGAATCATATCGAGATTGTAGAATTTTATGTCGCGGCGAATTTGACGGGTTCCTTCCATCTGAACTTGTAAGCAACTCTTACAGGTTGGTTCCTGCTCCAGTTCACCATCCTCATAAATATGCTTAATATGTGTGGTGATATTTTGCGGGGTTACTTGATAGAGTTCCGCCATAGAGCGCTGCGCCATCCAGATGGTGTCGTCCTCAAAGTAGACGTCAATCTTGGTATCGCCCTTCTCATTCTGATAGATCAGGATTTTGCCCGTATTCGCCAGCTCTCCGCTCATAGCCCCAGCTCCTCCAGATATCGTTTCATCTGCGCCTGTACCTCGGCCAGTTCGGCCTCAATGCTGGCAATGTTGTGCTTCACCTCGTCGATATCCACCAGTTCTTCCTCCTCAAAGGTATCCACATACCGGGGGATGTTGAGGTTGAAGTCATTTTCCCTGATTTCCTCAAAAGACGCTACATGGCTGAACTTGTCCACATTCTCCCGTGCCTTGTAGGCGTTGACGATGCGGGCAATATCGCTGTCGCGCAAAATGTTTTGGTTCTTGCCCTTCTCAAAGTTGCCTTCGCCGGAAGCGTCGATGAACAGCACATCGTCGCGAATGCGGTTCTTCTTGAACACCAGAATGCAGGCCGGAATGCCGGTGCCGTAGAACAGGTTGGCAGGCAGGCCGATCACGGCATCCAACAGCCGCATTTCCACCAGCCGGCGGCGGATTTGCCCTTCGCTGGCTCCGCGAAACAGCACGCCATGGGGCAGCACCACCGCCATGCGGCCGTTTTGGTCGTCCAGACTGGACAGCATATGCAGCACAAAGGCGTAATCGCCCTTGGAGGTAGGAGGTACGCCACAGTTGAAGCGGTGATACGGGTCCAGCTCCGCGGACATCTTTTTCTTGCCCTTGCTGTCCGCCTCCGCGTCCGCAAGAAAGCCGCTGTCCCACTTGTCCAGGCTGAACGGTGGATTGGCCACCACCACCTGAAATGTCATGAGGCCGTCATTTTCGATGTTCTGCGGATTGGAGAGGGTATCGCCCTGCCAGATCCGGGCGTCATCCACGCCATGGAGGAACATGTTCATGGTGCAAAGCGCCCAGGTCTGCGCATTGAGTTCCTGACCGTAGAGGGCTGCCTTGCCACCGGGCACCTTCTTATATGCCTTGAGCAGCAAGCCGCCGCTGCCGCAGGTAGGGTCATAGATGCGGTCGTTTTCCCTCGGCTCCACCAGAGAGGCCACCAGTTCGGAAACCTGGCTGGGCGTGAAGAATTCTCCGCCCTTCTTCCCGGCATCGGAGGCAAACATGGCGATCATGTATTCGTAGGCATCGCCGATGATATCGGAAGAGCCCAGCTGGCTGGGGCGCAGATCGAGGTCGTGAAAGTCCTCCAGCAGGTTTCGGAGTGTCGCGTTCTTCTCCCGTGGTTCGCCAAAATCCACTTGAGAATTGAAGTCGATGGCGCGAAACACGTTTCGCAGTTTTCCGCTGTTATGATCCTCGATCTGCCTCAGCGCCACGTTGATCTTCTGACCAATCTCCGCATCGTTGCGGTTTTCATAGAGGTAATCAAACGTGGAATGTTCGTCGATGGCGAAGCGTTCGCGGCTCATGGCGCGCTCCACGCGGCGCATGTCGCCGTCATACTGTTTGATGTACTCCTCGCGCTTTTCCTTGGAAACATCGCTCAAATATTTCACGAACAGCATGGAGAGAATATAATCTTTGTAACGGGAACTGTCGATCTTTCCTCGGAAGCTGTCGCAGGCGTTCCACAGGACTTGCTCGATATCTTTTCTGGTGGTCATGTTCATTTTCCTTTCTTTGCGCTCTTGTAGGCCTGGTTAAGGAGGATGTCATACAGTTTCTCTTTTTCGTCCGCCAGTTCTTTGAGCAACCGTTCTTCCTTCTTTGCCAGCAGATTCAACCGGGCGATTCTGCGCTGGTGTTCCAGAGGAAGGACGGTCAGCTCAAGGTCCATCAGGAAGGTCGCTTTGACGGAACCGAGCATGTTGCTGGTGGCGTTTTCATAGATTTTCCGTTTCATGTTTTGAGTGTTCAGCAGCCAGAAAAGGTATTCCGGCAAAAGAAGCCCTCTTTCGGTTCGAATCACCACAAAGTTTGAGGAGATGACCATTCCGGCCGTGGTTTCATCGATCAAAACGGCGGTATATGGCGCGGTGAGCCGCATGATAATGTCGCCGCTTTGCGTGAGATATTCATCCTTCAACGGCTCTTTTGCCTCGTAGACGTCAGCCTCTCCCAAATCAACCGATCCTTCCTGCCGGATACATCGCAGGTTCAGCAGAGGATAACGGTCACCTCCCCGTTCCTTGGACTGTTTTCTTGATAAAACCAGCCCGCTACGAACGCTTGCAAGGTCTCGCAGCTTCATCTTCATCCTTCTTTCGTCATGAACGAAAAATAACAACACAATTTCTAAAATTAAGCTCTCACGAGCTGATTCCATTATACGCAATGTACAGGCCTTTGTCAATAAGAAAATGTCACGTTGAAATAATAACACATTCCCATGCTTTTATTTATTTTTAGTCCATGTTTTGTTTAACAGCGGTAACAATATAATAAGAATAAAACAGACGAACATCAAAGTTTGTGCCCGTCTGCTTTATTCTAAAACAAAATCTATTGCATGGTTAAATATAGAAACGCGTGCCCCAGCTTCAGGGCGTTTTTGCCCGTCGCCCACCGTTCTCATTTCGCAGATTGTCTGTGATGCCGAACAGAATGATATCAGCATTCCTCAATCAATCTTTTTGATATAAACTTGCGGATACAGCGCTTCATAATCCAGCTTGTTGAAGTCGCCCGTATAAAGGCTGAGAGCATTTGCTGCTGAAACAGCAACTGCCACACGAAGCAACTCTTCTATAGGCAAACCACGCGACAGTCCTACCGCAAAACCAGCCACCATGCTATCTCCGCAGCCTACCGTGTTTTGAGGTATGATATGTGGAGGACATGCCTCATAAACGCCCTTATCACACGCTAGCAACACGCCTTCAGAGCCCAACGACAAAGCCGCATACGCAATACCAAGTTCATGTAGTTTTACTACCGCTGCAATCTGGTCACTCCGATTTTGTGGAACACTGCCAGCAAGCAGGCCTATTTCGTCCTGGTTGGGTTTAACTAAATCTGGTTGTTGTGTGACTGCATGCACCAGTCTTTTCCCACTCGTATCCAAAATTACATAAATACCGGCTTCCTTGCATCGGCGAATCATCCGGTCGTAGGCATCGTCTGGTACTCCCTGCGGCGCGCTTCCACTAATCACTACCACGCTTGCCTGAGAAAGTCTGCTATCAAAGTCGTCAAAAAATCGGTCCACTTCTTGGCAGGAAACTTCAGCTCCAGGTTCCAGATATTCGGTAGACCTGCCAGCAGCCATATCCCAACAGTTGATACAGCAGCGCGTTTCAGCCTTTACACGAGTAAAGGCCGCCTCAATTTCTGGCTCTGTCATCAGCGATTCAAAATATCGGCCATTCATTCCACCGGTAAAACCCATGGCGATGACCTTTTCGCCCAGCTTTGCAGCCACGCGGCTTACGTTGAGTCCCTTTCCGCCTGCTGTATTATGCACTTGGTGCACGCGCATCACCGTTTCGGGCTGAATGGAAGGCAGCAGATACAATTTGTCAACGGAAGCGTTAAGAGTTACTGTCAAAATCATGCCTTACCTCATTCGTTTACAAGCATCACTTTGCCATGCACATTCTGGGGCGTATCAAAGAGCTGGAAAGCTTCCCACGCTTGGCTCATGGGATAGGTGCGGTAGATGAACGCCGGATCAAATCTGAGCTCGCCCGTGGCAAAGCAGTGAGCAGTGAGTTCCCACTCCTTTCCCGGGAAGGGCGCGGAATAGCTCATCCAGCTGCCGGTGAGATAAAACTCCTTTCGATTGGCATTTTCCCACTGACGGGGAGTAAATGTAAGATTTGCATGTGGCGTGCCAATGAAGGTGACATGGGACTTATTCCCGGCGAGTTCAAAGCACATCAGATCCGTCACTGGATTGCCGGCAGTTTCAAACACATGGTCATAACCTGAGCCATCTGTAAGCGACATGGCTTTTTCCCGCCAATTTTCTTCACTGGTATTGACAGTTTCGTTTGCACCCATGCGCTTGGCCAGTTGCAGACGGCTATCGTCCACGTCAAACACAACCAGCTGCCTGGCGCCAAAAATTCTGGCCCATTGCGCAGTAAAGATACCGATGGTTCCGCATCCTACCACCGCTACATTGCCGCCGCCCGTATAGTTGCCCTGGAGTACGCCGTGCAGTGCTACCGTGGAGGGTTCAAACATGGCGGCCTGCTCGTAGGGAATGGACGGATTGTACTTTACTGCATTTTGTTGCGGCATCACTACATATTCAGCAAAACTGCCCTGCTTCCGGCTTCCGATAAAGCTGTAGTGCCGGCATAACGAATAATTGCCCTGCTGGCAGTCGCTGCATTTCATGCATGGCAGAAGCGGCGCGCCGCTGACGGTGTCGCCGACGCGTAGGGTCGTCACATTGCTGCCCACTTCCACGATATCGCCGCTGAATTCGTGCCCCAGCACAATTGGATAAAAATGCGCCTCATTGTGAAGCACGCGCGGCACGTCGCTTCCGCAGATGCCGGTGGCACGCACGCGTACCTTTACATCGTCCGGGCCGCACACCGGCGTCTCCCATTCTTCATAGCGAAGGTCGCGGTTTCCATGCAGCACAGCAGCTTTCATAATTTCCTGCTCCTTTCAGTCTCTCCTGATTCTTAATGCATCAGCGGATCCAGCGTCTCGATGAGACGCAGATATTTTTGATATTGCTTTTCATAAACGCCGGTATGTTTTATTTCAGGCTCATAGCTGCGCGTCACCTGGATGCTGCCGGCAGCTTCCTCCCAGCTTCCAAAAACGCCGCTGCCCATCCCCGCCAGAATGGCTGCCCCCCAGGCGGCCGCTGTCTCCGCCTGCGGCACCTCGATACGGCGTCCTGTCACATCCGCTTTAATCTGCATCCATGCGGGGCTATTGCAGCTTCCCCCGGTTGCCCGAAGCATGCCGGCGCATACCCCAGCCGCCTCCGCGGTGTCCAGGTTGTGTCTGAGGGAAAAGGCCACGCCCTCCATCACCGCACGGATCATCTGCCCGCGGGTGGTGGCAAAGCTCAGGCCGAAAAATACGCCGCGCGCATCGGGGTTCCACAAGGGACTGCGCTCGCCCGCCATGTAGGGCAGAAAAACCACTTCTCCGGCACAGGGAGCTTCCGCCGCAGCTTCACTCATGGAGGCAAAACTCATCTGCGGACAAAGCTGCTCACGAAACCACTTGAGCGCGCCGCCGCCGCCCGTGGTGCCTCCCTGCAGCAGCCACCGGCGGGGCGCCACATGTCTGCTTAGAATCAGGCTCCGCACCGGAGAACAGGTGTCCATGCAAATGCTCATACCCCCGGCCTGACCGCCCTGCTCTTGTGTTTCTCCGGGACGGATCACGCCCACCCCCAGCGTGCTGCAGGCCGCATCGAGGCCGCCCGCTACGACCGGCGTGCCCTCGCACAGACCGGTCAGCGCGGCTGTCTGCCGGGTAATCCTCCCGGCAATTTCGCTGCATTCGCACAGCCGGGGCAACAGTTCCGGCCGGATACCCGCTTCCCGGCACAGGGCAGCATTCCATTCTCCCCGGTCCATGTCGAAGCAGTTCCATCCGTAGCCCTGAGAAAGATCCTGCGTCATGGTGCCAGTAAGCCGGTAGACAATGTAGCTGTTGGATTGGAGCACCTTTTCCGCACGCGCATACACGTCAGGAAAATGGTTCTTCAGCCATAGCACCTTGGGCATGGTATGTCCGGGCGTTACGGTGTTGCCGGAGCAGCCAAACCATGTTTCTTCGCCGGCAGCCCGCATCATCTGCGCGCATTCTTCGCCGGCTCGGGTATCTGTCCATATGGGAGACGGATACAAGACAGCCCCGTCTTTATCGATGGCAACCATCGCCCAGCTCTGCCCGTCTACGCCGATTCCGGCGATATCGGCGGGACGGACGCCGCTTTCCTCAAGCACTCCACGGATGCCGCTTACAGCCGCCTTCCACCAGTCGTCGGGATCCTGCTGCGCCCAGCCCGGCTGGGGATAGCTGACGCCATACGGACATTCCCTCACGGCGACAGCGCCGCCTCCGGGGTGAAACAGCGCCGTTTTGCACGCCGAAGTGCCAATATCGATTCCCAGGAGGTAGCTGCCCATGTTACGCCTTTCCTTCGCTTGCGCACACGCAGATGAGCTCGCATACGCGGTTCATTACCGCATCCCGCGCACTGCCCAGATATTTTTTGGGATCGTAGGCCTTGGGGTTCGCCTCCATGCCCGCCCTGGCGCCGCCGGTAAAGGCGATGCGCAGATCGGTAGCATAGTTGACCTTGCTGATTCCCCGTTCAACGCAGGCGCGCACCGTTTCGTCCGGCACGCCGCTGGTGCCGTGCAGCACCAGGGGAATGCTCACCAGCGAGGCGATCTTTTCTAGCAGCTGCACATCCACCTTCGGCTCGCTTTTGTATACGCCGTGCGCCGTTCCGATGGCGGGCGCGAAGCTGGATATGCCCGTGCGCCGCACGAATTCGGCCGCCTGATCCGGGTCCGTATAGGAGGCGGAGGCTTCGTGCGTATCCTCCTTGCCGCCCACGGTGCCCAGTTCCGCCTCTACCGGCACATCCCCGGCCATTTCCACCACGCCGCGCGAAAGCCGTACATTTTCCTCAAACGGCAGCTTGGAACCGTCAATCATCACGGAGGTATATCCCTGGCCGATGCAGTAGCGGGCCAGGTCAAAGCTGTCCCCATGGTCCAGATGCAGTGCGATGGGAACCGTCGCGGCCGCGGCCAAACGGCTTATCATTCCGGCAAAAAGCATCGCATCAGCATATTTGAGCGTGCCGGGCGTGGTTTGAATCATCACCGGGGCCCGCATCTTTTCCGCCGCCATGACGACGGCCTGCGCCATCTCCATGTTTTCGACGTTGAATGCGCCAACGGCATATCTTCCAGCGCGGGCCCGTACAAGCATTTCTCTGGAATCCACAAAAGGCATAATGCATCCTCTCTTTCCATAAAGCGAAGCTTTTCTCTTTGCGCGCCATGCGCTACCGGAGAATTTCCTCTACCACGCGGCCATCCGTATCCGGCATATCAAAGCCAAGAACATGGGCCACGGTGGGCGCAATATCCACGATACCGGCCTCCTCCACCGTTGCGCCGGGCCTGATGTCGGGACCAAACGCAAGCAGCATGGGCTGCGGCCCCTTGTCCGGATGATGCCCATGTGTGCCATGCGCCAGCTTATAATCCCTTGTATCCACTCCACGAATAACCTGGCCTTGCCAGTCGTTCCCGAACGAGTAAACGCCATTGGTTTCCAGCACAAAGCTGAATCCGCCGTCAAGGTGTTCCTCGCGCCGTGTTTCCTCCACAGTCCATATGCGCTCGATACCGTAGGCCCCCTCGTCTGCGGCCGCCTGTAATACGTCGCGCGTCTTTTGCCACACGTCCCGGTTGGCGGGGTCTTTCAGCCACACCTGGCAGGACGCTCCCGTGGATTTGCACATGGCCTGATAGTCCCTGACCGTTCCATCCGGGTTCAGATGGATCAGCCCTGCGCGGCACAGCAGCACGTTGGGATGCACGCTGCCCTGCACGTCGATCTGCCCATGATCGCTTACCACAAATACGTTGGTCTGTTCTCGAATGCCGGCCACATCCAGCGCCTGAAGGATGTCGCCAAGCCACAGGTCGCACTCGTGCAGCCCGTGGGTGACTTTGGCGGAAAATACGCCTTTCTCATGCCGGTACCCATCCACATTGCCCAGGTGCAGCATGGTAAGGTTGGGACGGAAGCGACAAATAATATCGCAGGCACACGCGTTGATGAACTCGTCGCTCCAAGGATGGCTGCGCAGCTTGCCCCTTACAAGATGGATGTTGCGGTATACAATATCCATCGTCTCTTCGTTTGTTCCGGCCTCACGGAAGCACTCTGCCTCATCCTGTACGTTGTCCTGCGGCCAGTACTCATCCACCAGCCAATCCACATGAGGATGACAACCGGTCACAGGCCAGAAAACCGAGCCGGTGGTCAAACCATGCGCCTTTGCGCAGTCAAAGATGTCAGGTACACGCACGATACGATGAAAATGCTCCCACTTGGACGAAATCTCACCCAGAACGGATTGCTCGTTGTTGACAACTCCATGCCTGTCAGGATAACAACCGGTACGCATGGTGGTATGGCATGGATAGGTGATGGTGGGATAAATGGACCTGTTGCGCCGTATTACCGCCGCCTGTTCCCAGATGGATCCAAAGGCAGGGAGCTCCCTGAGGGTGGCCAGGTCTTCATACACCATCGCATCCTCACTGATAACCACGGCAAATTTTGTTTTTTGCATTACTGAAAAACCCTCTCAGCTTCAGATATGTCATGATGACGCAAGTTACGCTTTTATCCCATTATTTGATGCCACTATAGGCGAATGCCCGCACGATGCGCTTATGAAACAACGCATAAACGATGATGATGGGCACCACCAGAATCACGTTGCCCGCCATGATGATCTCCCAGTCGTAGGCGCCTTCCACGTCCCTGAGCGCCGCAATACCCATGGTAAGCGGGTAAACGCTGGTGTTGGACGCCATGATAAAGGGCCAGAAATAGTCGTTCCAGGTGCTGATAAAGCTGAGCATCAAAATGGAGACAAGCGTCGCCTTGCCCATGGGCAGCATGATTTTGGTCAGAATCTGGAACTCTCCCGCATTGTCCAGGCGGGCAGACTCCAACAATTCATCCGGAATCTGCATGAAGTTCTGCCGAAGCAGAAAGATGCCGAACGCATTTGCGGCATGCGGAATGATCTGCGGCCACAGGGTATCCAGCCATTTCAAGGTAGACATCATGTTGAAAATAGATATGAATGTCACCTGCTGCGGAATCATGAAGGCAACCATGACGATGGCAAAGAGAAATCCGCGTCCCTTGAACTCGAATTTGGCAAACGCATATGAGGCGGGAATCATCACCGCCGTTTGCAGGATGAGCGTCCCCACGCTTACCAGTACGCTGTTGAGCAGATAGGTCAGGTAGGGACCGGAGTTCCACACCTTTTCAAAGTTGACCCACTGCAGGGACTGCGGCCACAGCGACGGTGGAAACGCAATGGTTTCCTGATAGGTTTTAAAGCCGGTAACGATCATCCAGTAGAAAGGGAAAATAAAGATGACGATAAAAAACAGCTTGAAAAAGGCGCTGATCACGGAGCCCACAGTAATCTTTGTCTTCATAAATCACCACGCTCCCCGCTCTTACTGATAGTGCACGCGCTTGGACAGCACGCGGAAATATGCGATGGTTACCACGCCGATCATCAGCATCAGCACCACCGCGGTAGAAAAGGCATAGCCCACCTTGCCCTGAAGCACAAAGGCCTGCTTGTAGATATAGTAAACCAGCACCTGCGTGGAGGTCCCCGGGCCGCCGTGGGTCATCACGCGAATGGTATCAAACACGCGGAAGGAACCCGTGGTAGCTGTGATGAGCAGCATGAACATCTGAGGAGAAATCATGGGCAGGGTAATCTTGAAAAACTTTTTGAGGCTGGTGGCATTATCCAGATCCGCCGCCTCATACAGTTCCGCCGGCACGTTTTGAATGGCGGCGTAAATCAGCATGGTATTGTAACCAATGGCCTTCCACAGGGCCACGATGATGACCGACATCATGGCGGTTTCCGAGCTGTCGATCCACTTGAGCGATTCCAGTCCAAAGAAGTTGAGTACCATGTTGAGCAGGCCGTTATCCTTGTTCATGATCCAAGCCCACACCATAGCTACAGACAGCAGCGCGATCACATGCGGCATAAACATGACGTTGCGCGTAAGGTTGTTGAGAAACGTGTTTTTGGACAGCCAGACCGCGAAGATGGTGGAAAGCGTTAGGCCAACGCCCACCACAAAAATGGCATAGGTGATGGTATGGACGATGGCGTCAATAAATTCCTTCCTTTGGAAGTTGTACGCATAGTTGTCCCAACCCACCCAGACAGGGTCCGTAATCATATTCCACTTCTGAAAGGATCTGACGATAACGTCCAGCAGCGGATAAATGACAAACACCGCCAGAAAAAACATTGCCGGAAAGATATAGATATATGGCCGTATCTTCTCCCACGGCGTCTGATACCCTGCGGGGCGCATCATTGTTTTCTTATTCATATAACCCCTCACAGTTCCTGCAACCAGATATGGTAACGCCGGTCGTCGTCCCGTACTCTGCGCTCGTTCTCATCAAACATCAGGATATTTTCCTTCTTTACGCCGATGTAGACCTCGCTGCCCTGCTCGAAGGAATCTTCCAGGCTTTTTGCCATGATGGAATGGCCATCGTAACGAATCTGATAAATGGTTTCCGAACCCAGCATTTCTTTGGTGACGATGGTACCCCGGCGATTGTAGAAAAACTGGCCTCCCTCGCTGCGCAGATGCACCTTCTCCGGACGAAAGCCGTAGCAGGCCTTGGAATTGTCAAAATGGATCACGTTCATCTGCGGCGAGCCGATAAACTGCGCGGTAAAAAGATTGTCGGGGTCATGATAGATGTCTGCGGGGCTTGCCTCCTGCTGGATGACGCCCCGGTTCATCAAGATGATTTTGGTGCCCATGGACATGGCTTCGGTTTGATCGTGGGTAACATAGACAAAGGTTGTTTTCAGCCGGTTATGCAGTTCGATCAACTCCGTGCGCATGCTCACGCGCAGCTTTGCATCCAAGTTGGAAAGTGGCTCGTCCATCAAAAATACCTTGGGCTTTTTGACCATGGCACGTGCCAGCGCAATGCGCTGTCGTTGCCCGCCGGAAAGTGTGCTGGGCTTGCGATTGAGCAGATCGCCGATCCCCACGATTTCAGAAATTTCCTTGACCAGCCGCTCCCGCTCCTCCTTGGGAACCTTGTTGTTTTTCAGGCCAAATTCAATATTTTCCTGAACGGTCATGGTCGGATAGATGGCGTAGTTTTGAAACACCATCGCCACGTTGCGCTTCGCCGGCGGCAGGCCCGATATGTCCTCTCCGTCCAGGTACACCTTGCCCGAGGTTTGCGGGCCAATACCGGCAATAATGCGCAGCAGGGTCGTTTTGCCGCAGCCGGAAGGGCCGATCATCACGGTAAAGGAACCGTCTTCAATCGACAAATTCAACCGATCCAGGATGATCTTGTCACCGAATTTTTTGGTTATATCCTCAAACCTGATTTCTGCCACGTTTACCTCCTGTCCCCCGTCTGCGGGAACCTGTTCGTTTTGCGGGCATGAGGTCCGCTGATCCGGACCTCATGCCCTGAATCGTTTTCCTACCAACCCGGATTATTCGTAGCTGTCCACAATACCGTTGGGAAGCACGGACTCCATGATGGCCTTGAGGTTTTCCATCTCGTCGGCCACGGAGATATCGTCGGATGCAAACGCCTCCAGCGAAGAGACGACCTCGTTGTCAATCTCGGAAAGATAAGCAGACACATGCGTCTCATTGAGGTACTGCATCTGGTCGAAAGCCACGCGGGAGAAGGGATTGGCTTCCCAGGCTTCCTGCACTTCAGGCACTTCCTCCACGCCCACATGCGACAGCACATAGCCGGTCTTGAGCGAATGATAGACGTTGGCCTCGGTGCTGGTCATGTACTTGATGAATTCCCAGCCAGCCGCGATTTCTTCCTCGGTTTTGTTGCTGGCCAGCATCAGGTTGGAACCGCCGGTATACACGCGGCGATAGATGCTGCCGTCCTCCTGCAGCTTGCCGGGGAGCATGTCCACGCCCAGGGTAAAGACGCCTTCGCTCTTGGTGATGGCATCGTCCAGGCTACCGGAAGAATTAAAGCAGAAAGGCAGCTTGCCGGCCATAAAGTCTTCCCAGTAGCCGCCGGTCGTAAGGGAGGGAACCTCGTACCATCCCTTATCAATGGCTTCGCGCCACGCGGTCAACGCTTTTTCCCAACCATCGTTGAGATACATACAGGCACCCTCGCCGTCCTTGCTGAGGTACTCGCCGCCGCCCCACACGGTGATGTAATAAGTCAGGTAGCCGCCGGCAATGGGATGACCATAGGCGGGCGTTCCCTTCTCATCAACCCACTTTTCGCAGATTTCCCACATCTCTTCCCAGGTCTGGGGCATGCCATAGCCGATTTCTCCCAGCAGGTCCATATTGCAGTACATGATCTGCGTAGAACGGCCGTAGGGCAGCGACCAGACGTTGCCGTCCGTATCGGTGCTGAACACCAGCATGGCGGGAATGAACTGTCCGATATCATAGTCCGGGTCATTCTGAGCGATGTATTCGGTGAGGTTGACCATGGTGCCCATATCCTTTTCGTTGAGCGACATGCAGGCATCAATCAAAGATACCGCGGCATTTTCACCCGAACGGAAAGAAACGTTGTACTTGGAGAGGATCTCGGCATAGGTGCCGATGAACTGTTCGTTGACATGAATTTTGCCTTCATATTCGGCATTGAAATCATTCACCAGCTTGGTTAACGCCTCGTAATTGGCGCCAGAACCCCAGGCATGCCAGAAATCGATCTCGATGGGTTCTCCTTCTGCCATAGCGACGGATGAACCCACGGTGAGAAGCATTGCAACCGCCAGGATCATCGAAAGCAATTTTTTCATAAAATAAAACTCCTCCTAACTGTAATATAGATGTTTCTGGTCGTAGCCCCTCGGTTTGCTGCCTCCTTTTCAGCTTTTTATTTGGCTAATAAACCAATTCAGCCCGGATAAAAAAGCCGTCTGCCACCATTGTGACGGTTCCAACAAGCCCTCCTGTTGCCAAAGCAGCATTTTTCCAGAGCAGTCTTTCCGAGGAGGAACTTGCACGAGTGTCCGGAAGGGCGCAGTGAAACAACAAACATACTTATGTTCAAGTATGTTCACTCTTGAATATTGTAGAAAGTTGCTGGTTTTGGGCATCTGGCAGAGATCTTTGATCTTCTCTGTAGCGGCCTTTCGGGGATACCTGGACTTTTGCCCTACAGGCATTGCCTTGGGCAACGATGGCTTTCCTGGCAGCCACGCTTTACAAAAGCGCTTTTGTTGCTTATAATTATAGGGACTCATTCATGGGGTGTCAATGTTTGAACGATATTATGATAGAAAATCTCTATTTTCCTTTAATCAATCATAATTTGTTCATAGTAGATCATGATATCGTTTAAAATACACTTCATTTCGTCAATATGATCAGGAGTGATCTTTGTGTTCAAAACAGAGCGGATGGACTTGATACTGGAAATTCTGCATGAAAAAAAGCACGCCACCATTGACTATCTGTCAAAGCACGTCTTTGCCAGCAACGTGACCATTCGCAGAGATCTGAAAAAGATGGAGGATCTGGGGCTGGTGATCCGAAGCTATGGCGGCGTTACGCTGATGGATACAGAGAACAAGTACGTGCCCCTGATTATTCGTGAGCAAGACCGCATCTCTGTGAAAAACCAGATTGCAAGACAGGCGGTTTCGCTGATTTCGGAGGGGAGCACGATTTTTCTGGATGGTTCCTCTACGGTGCTGTGTATGGTCAACTACTTGCGCGACGAGCAAAACATCACCGTTATCACCAACAGCCTGCGGGTGGCGACCCGGTTATGTGAAAAACGCATTGACGTATACTGTACTGGCGGAAAGCTTGTACCTGAAGCACTTGTTTGCGTAGGTCCCTATTCTGAAACCATGATCGAATCCATGACTGCTGATCTGATGTTTTTTTCCTCTCAGGGCCTATCTGCCGACGGAAAAATATCTGATTTTTCTGAAAGCGAAACCTGCCAACGGCGTCAAATGCTTCAGCATGCCCGCAAGCGATATTTTCTATGTGACAGTAGCAAGTTGGGAAAATCCTTTCTGTTTACGGTTTGTCGCACATCGGACATTGACGGTGTGATTAGCGATATAGATGTGAGCGAATGGCTGGAGAGTGGTTCTCTTCCCGCTCAGCAGGCAGGGGGTACAGCAAATGCCTCTTCTGTCATAATGCCCGGCAGCTGACCAGCCCTCTTGTATCAAAGATATTTGCCCGGCTTATAATCTTTCGTTTTCTTTGATATGGCTCAAAAAGCACAAATTATCCTTTTTTGTATTTTCGGCAAAAAGACCAAACCATTAATTAACTGAGCCTCCTCTGACTCCTGACCAGTAGACGCTCGGTCATTCCTTATCTGTTTCCTTATTCTCTCCAACCCTTATACTTCTTCATCCTCGTAGATCAGCTCCCGAAGGACGCTTCCTTCCGCCCGACTGCGAATACCGTTCATTGCCCCCACCCACGCCATCGAATCGCGGGCCTTCAACTCCTCGGTTACGCCCTCCGCCGCCTTCATCTGGGTAATCATGCATTCCATCCGCTCCCGTGCCTGCTCGTTGAGGTCCGCCAGATATGTCCAGAGCTTGCCGGACAAGAGCAAGTAGCTGTATCGGGCCGTGTGATACTGCTCCAAATAGTCTTTGTGCATCCTGCCCCATCTTCCTATCGGGCGCGCTTCCTCCAGTATCCGCAGGTCGGGGAGGTAATAATCGCCAGCCAATATATAATCGCGTCCATTCTTTTTATCGAAAATATGTTTCTTGAGTGCTTTCATGTTGACGATCTCCTTTTACAGCAATTTGGGCCTGTCCCATCCTTCCGTAACAGCGAACCGGAAAGAAGCCGCAGGGAGTCGTTCATGGGGTTCAGGTAGTCAATCGGTAGTCAAAATGGTTTTTTTGAGATTTTCAGGTCCGCAAACCCTTGTAAATCAAGGCTTCCAGCTGCCTGGCTGAATTGGCTACGAATCAAAAGGTCGTGGGTTCGAATCCCGCCGGGCTCACCAAACCAATACCATCCGAACTTGTTTCCGGTAGGAGATGGGTTCGGATGTTTGGTTTTTCGATTCGTATGAAAGGACCCACTTTTGCAACGGGGTAAGGCGCAAGCCTGTCTCCAAGCCGAGGGGCCTTCGGAAGAAGCCATAACTCCATAGGCGCAAAAAAGGCGGACGCAGCCGTTTTCACGGTGCGCCCGCCCTTTCTTTTGTCCTTACTCTGCCTTGATCTCCTGCTTTTCCAATTCCCTTGGCTTCTTCCATTCAGCAAATTCCCTCTAGCCTTCCTCGCTTTCACAGAAAGCGAGAATGTCCGGCAGGACGCGGCGGGCGAGCGCCTTTTCGGACGGTATTACGGGGACGCTTCCAAAATAATTCGTGACCCTTCTAAGCGTCTCGTCGTTCCAGAAAGCTCCTGATTCAGAAACTTGTCCGATTTTAATGTTTTATGTCAATATCGCAACAATTTTCTCCTTTCTTCTCTTGACACGGCCTTACATGGAAACTACAATTGTAGTTGGTGATAACGATGATACCACGAAACCCTGTGTCTGCCTTTAAGGTGACGCCCAAAAAATACGCCGCCGCCTCGACGGTGATTTCCGTGCGGGTGCCCAAAGACATGGCGCAAGCGCTGGACACGCTGGCGGACGAAACGGGCCGCACCCGAAACGAGCTGATCGTGATGGCCCTGGAATTTGCGCTGGACAATCTGGAAATTACGAAAGAATAACGCCTTAGGGGGGCATCGACCAATGGCAATCATCAAATGCAAAATGTGCGGCGGCGACATCGTGCTGTCCGAGGACAAGAGCATCGGCACCTGTGACAGCTGCGGCTCCACCATGACGCTGCCCCGCATCGACGATGAGCAGCGAGCGGCCGCCTTCAACCGCGGCAATCACTTTCGGCGCATCGGCGAATTTGACAAGGCGCTTGCCGTGTACGAGCATATCGTAGAGGAAAATGAAGCCGACGCCGAGGCGCATTGGTGCTGTGCGCTGTGTCGCTTCGGCATCGAGTACGTGGAGGACCCCACCACGCATGAATGGCTGCCCACCTGCCACCGCGCCAGCTTCGACAGCTTTCTTGAGGACGTGGACTATCTGGCTGCGCTGGAACACGCAGACCCGTCCGCCCGCGAACGCTACCGCCAGGACGCGGAAAAAATCACAGAGGTGCAGCGCGGTATCCTTTCCATTTCGCAAAATGAAAAGCCGTTCGATGTGTTCATCTGCTATAAGGAAACAGATGAGAACGGCCAGCGCACGCGCGACTCCCTGCTTGCACAGGAAATCTATTACGGCCTGACGGAGCAGGGCTGCAGGGTGTTCTTTGCCCGTATCACGCTGGAGGATAAGGTGGGCACGATGTACGAGCCCTACATCTTCGCGGCCCTTCATTCCGCCCGGGTGATGGTTGTGGTGGGCACCAGCGCCAAAAATCTCAACGCTGTGTGGGTGCGAAACGAATGGAGCCGTTTCCTGGCTCTTATGCGCAAAGACCGCAATAAGCTGCTCCTGCCCTGCTACCGGGATATGGACCCTTACGACATGCCGGAGCAGCTTTCCGTATTGCAGGCATATGACATGAGCAAAATCGGCTTCCTTCAGGACCTGGTGCGCGGCGTGAACAAGGTGCTTGGCGGAGGCAAAGAGCCGGAACATGCAAGGGAAACGCTTGTGGTGCAGGGAAAAGAAGGCTCCAGCCTGACAGCCCTGCTCCGGCGCGGCGAACTGTCGCTGGAGGACGGCGAATGGAAGGCGGCGGACGAATTCTTCGACCGGGTGCTGGACATGGACGCCGAGTGCGCCGTGGCCTACCGTGGCAAATTCCTTGCGGGCGCCCAACAAAAGAGTTTGGCGGACTATACCGCCGCGCGAATCGAACAAGCCCGCAGCGAGGAAACCAGCACGCCCATGGAAGCTGTCCAAGCAGACGAAGCGCACATTGCCGCCGCGATGGAACAGTTTGCTGTCCCGGGCTACGTTACAAAAACCGCTGTAAAAGACTTGTATGCACCGCCCCAGAAATTCGCGTCCGTGGTCGGATACTGGCGTGCGGCGGCGCAAGGCGAACAGGCGCTGCTGGCAAACGACCGCAATTTGAAAAAAGCCAGGGCATTTGCCGCGGGTGCGTTCAAGAAAACCCTGGAAGATGAAATGAGCGCCGTAGAGCGTTGCTGGAACGAAGCCGTTGCGCAAGCGCAGCTGCGCGACGAGCAGTTGGCGCAGGAGGCGAAAGAGGCCTACGCGCGGGCGCTGAAGAATGGCGACCACGCCGCGCAAAAGCAGTATGACCAGGCCATGGCTAGGCGGGAATCGGATTATCAGCAGCTTTGCAAAAGACAGACTGAGGCGAGGCAGGATGAAGAGGAGTGGCAAAAGCTTGGCAATGAGTTTCAGCGGCTGGGAGATTACAAGGACAGCGCCGAGCGTGCAAAGCAATGCGCTGCAAGGGGAAAGCAGCTCCAGGAGCAACGGCGCAAGCAGCAAGAGGCGGCAGAAAAGCGGGCGCGCAACCGAAAGCGGCTGCTAATCTGTGCGGTTGTTGTTATAACGGCGGCAGCGCTGGTCTACTTTTGCGTCATCCAGCCAGCTATGTTTTATAGAAAGGCGGATGAACTGCTGGCCGCGGGCGACTATGAAGGCGCGCTGGCGCAATTCGAGGCTGCGGGCGACTATGACGATGCGGCGGAGCGCGTATTGATGACCCACTTTGCCTACGCGGAGGTGTTACTGGCCGCGGGCGACTATGAAGGCGTGGAGGCGCAATTCCGGGCTGCGGGCTTCAACGAGGATGCAGCGGCCATGACTCACTACGTCCGTGCGGAAGCGCTGCTGGCCGCGGGCGACTATGAAGGCGCGCTGGCGCAGTTCGAGGCTGCGGGCGGCTATGGGGATGCGGCGGAGCGCGTATGGATGACCCACTACGCCTACGCGGAGGCGTTGCTGGACGAAGGCGACTATGAAGGCGCGCTGGCGCAGTTCGAGGCTGCGGGCGGCTATGGGGATG